>ENA-OQDL01000150-OQDL01000150.1-human-gut-metagenome-genome-assembly--contig:-NODE-150-length-46360-cov-3.636429_pt1 | contig 46360 bp, 48 predicted proteins | sample MGYA00242782_ERZ504609 | MGnify/ENA primary metagenome ERZ504609 (study PRJEB26092, sample SAMD00036320) | human gut metagenome | host: Homo sapiens | study: EMG produced TPA metagenomics assembly of... | reverse complement strand
TTCTAAAAATTAATAAAAAAGATTGTCTAATAGATAAAAAAGTAATAATGAAATGAACAATTCTTAAATTAGATAAAAATGATGATAGACATCACGCTTCACACAATCAGCGCAATGCATTAAAATGATGGGACCGAAATACTCAGTTTTATATTTTAAAGAAAATTTAATGCAAAGAAAGAACCAGATGAATGACAGGCTGCAGAAAATGTTGTTGAAGAAGTATGCTTTGACCAAAAATCAACGTTATCTTGCCTGGTTAGAGCAGCAGTCCCAGATGCATATTTCCACCATAGACAGTCTGGCATATGATCTGTTTAAACGGTTTGGAACCGATGTTGGTTTTGGAAGAGATCTGAGCATTAAAAATCTGGAAAGGGATAGAAAGTAAGTGAATACAAAGTATGAAAGACCGGAAGAGCTGTGAATGGGAGTCACAGCTCTTCCGGTTCTTATATTGTTATGCAGATAAAAAGATATTAATTCGACAATATCAACGTCCTAAGCCCATCCGTACTTGACGGCCCGTTAAACATATATAATGTATAAGATCCGCCGGTCTTTAACGCTGCTGAAGCTGCTGCAATGGCATTATTGTTGTTAAATGCATTGGTGCGGAATACGTAGATGGAATACCAGCCGGATGCGAAACTGGAGAACGGGGTTACTTCCTGGAAGCGGACGTTGGTGAAGGTGCGGTAGGAATTGCCGCGGTTTTCTAAAGCTACATCAAAAGGCCCAAGGTCCGGGGAAAGGTTGCAGGCACGGATGCAGGCAGTGCCGGATGGTCCGTTGCAGGAAAGGTCGGATATTTCCATCAGATCCAGCCCGGTGCTGGTATTGATGATCGCAACGGTAGAGGCAGAACCGGCACGGATGGTGATCATTTTCTGGATATAGATATAACCGTTAGTGCCGGATACTGTAACCGTCTGGAAGCCGGAGGCTGCCTGTACATAGCTGGTGAGATCCCCGTTATCCAACTGCTCTCCAATGCGCCAGTTTCCTAAAGATACGTTAAATGCCGGATAACCGGAAGAAGCATTTAAAATGCGTACCCGGCCAAGGCTTGAGGAGGTAGTGCAGTTGTAACAGGGGAAACTGATACCTGGGAGAACGGTAATGGAGCCATTAGACGGGAAGACAGGACGGTATACCGGTATCTGGGAATTCCCCGGCTGTCCCATACCGCCAGATGGACGGTTGTAATTAGGACCATTGTATACAGGTCCGCCCTCTCCTGGATTTGGCAGGGGGATAACAGGAACAGAACTCAGATCATCGCCGAACGAGCCGTTTCCGCCGGAGCCATTATCCATGGATCATTATTCATGGAACCATCATATACAGGTCCGCCTTCTCCAGGGTCCGCAGAGGAGTTACAGGAATATCTTCTTCATTTGTCTGAGCTGCTTTTACCATGGAAATGGCTTCAGAAGCAGGATTTAACTTAGAATTAGTCATAAGAACCTCACAATCATTCTTTCCCTATTAGTGTATTCTTAAAAGAAAAAATGGGTGCAGAAAGCCGTAAACAGCCAAACTGGCATTTCAGGGCCGGGGATGTCATATAATAAAAGGAAAAGGCTCCAGGAGAAACGGTATGAGAGAGGACAGAAAACGGGCAGCAGTGGAAGCTCTTGGCCTTCCAAGAGATGTAATACTGGGGGATGTTCTGCTCCATTTTACAGGTCCTTATGAAGTAGTAGCGGAAAATTTCAGGAGCCTTCTTATCTACACAGATACGTATGTGAAAATAAAGGCAGCAGGCTGTATGGTAGTGTTTAAAGGGCCTCATCTGGAGATAGAGACTTATACGGAAGATGCTTTAAAGATCAAGGGACAGATACGATCGGTAGAGTTTGATGATCTGTTATCAGAAAGGAGGGTGGAGGGATGATCCGGTATTTTTTTCGCCTTTTAAAAGGTTATGTAAGAATACAGATCAAAAGCATCAGCCCGGAATATTTTCTGGAACGGTGCAGGATAAACGGGATATTTTTCTGGGAACTGGTATGCTTGAAAAAGGGAGAGTACCAATGTTCCCTTTTTTTAAAGGATTTTTACCGGTTAAGGGGCTGCGCCAGAGGTAAGGGTGTCCGCCTGCGTATCTGCGAACGCCGGGGACTGCCGTTTTTTCTTCAGAGAAACCGGAAACGATGGTATGCGGCAGCAGGTCTTTCCAGTTTTTTCCTTTTGCTCTATATTATGTCTTTGTTCATATGGGATATCCATTTTCAGGGCAATCACCATTATACTGCAGATACGTTGGTGCGCTATCTGGATACACAGGATGTGCGCTATGGGATGAAAAAGAAAAAGATAAACTGTGAGGAGCTGGAAGCTGGGATGAGGGAAGCGTTTCCTCAGATCACCTGGGTATCGGCCAGAGTATCCGGCACCAGGCTGGTGATCCAGATCAAGGAAAATAAGATCATACAGGCTAAAACAACGGTGAAGGAAGATCCCTGTGATCTGGTTTCAGATGTAACTGGCACGATTACCTATATCATGGTGCGCCAGGGAATTCCTAAAGTGAAAAAAAGGAGAAGAGATCCAGCAGGGACAGGTCCTTGTCAGTGGCCGTGTTCCTGTGATCGGGGATGATGAGCAGGAGATATCTGCTTTTTATGTGCAGTCACAGGGGGAGATACTGGCAGAAACAGTAGAAACTTATGAAAAAGAACTGCCACTGACCCGGGACGTGCGTTATCCTACAGGAAGGAAACGCTATGGTCTGCGCCTGATCGCAGGTCCTTTTTCCTTTTCATTTCTTATGCCTGAATGTTTGATTCCTGAATTGGGGAAAAATGGAAATAAAGAAAACTGGGATTACACCGCAGATATGACCCAGTTAAAGCTGTTTTCAAATTTTTATTTGCCGCTTTTTGTGGGAAAGATAACAGGGGAATATATGACGGTTTACGAGAAAGGTTATACAAAAGAAGAGTTGGAACAGACAGCTTCAGAAACAAATCGGCAATTTGTTGAAAAATTAAGGGAAAAAGGGGTACAAATTCTTGAAAATAATGATAAAATAGAAAAGAATATATCTGGTTACAGGATCAGCGGAACGCTAAAGGTAATAGAGCCTGCGGCAGTCAGCGTCCCTGTTTCTAAAAACTCAAGGAGATTAAACAGACGGATGAGTGTAATTGAAACCATGATCGACATTCCGGCAGAACATGAGAGAAATGTCTGCGGGCAGTTCGATGCATATTTAAAGAAAATAGAACGGACCCTTCATGTGACCATGATCGCCAGGGACGGCGAGATCAAGCTGATTGGTCCGGAAAAGACCATTGGTCAGGCAAAAAAGCGTATTTAATAACCTGATCCAGCTTTCCATGCGGGGGAATACTATTACCGAGCAGAATGTGGACTATGCCCTGTCTCTTTCCTTTACGGAAAATGATGACCAGATCTTGGAGATCGATAAGGACATTATCTGCCGTACCATTATGGGAAAGCCGGTAAAGCCAAAGACTTTAGGCCAGAAGCATTATGTGGACTCCATCCGCAAGAAGATGATCGTATTCGGCATTGGACCGGCTGGTACCGGTAAGACCTATCTTGCCATGGCTATGGCCATCCAGGCTTTTAAAAACGGGGAAGTAGGCCGTATCATCCTTACAAGACCTGCGATTGAGGCAGGAGAAAAGTTAGGTTTTCTTCCAGGTGACTTACAGAGTAAGATCGACCCTTATCTGCGCCCGTTATATGATGCCTTATATCAGATCATGGGAGCGGAAAGTTATCAGCATAATTCCGAAAAGGGTCTTATTGAGGTAGCACCTCTTGCATACATGAGAGGACGTACCCTGGACAATGCATATATCATCTTGGATGAGGCACAGAATACCACACCGGCCCAGATGAAGATGTTCTTAACAAGAATTGGTTTTGGCTCCAAGGTCATCATCACCGGAGACCAGACCCAGAAAGACCTTCCTTCCGGTGCAACTTCCGGTCTGGATACAGCTTTAAAAGTCCTTAAAAACATTGACGATATTGGTTTCTGCTATCTGACCAGTTCTGACGTAGTCCGTCATCCTCTGGTACAGAAGATCGTCAAGGCATATGATGATTATGAGAAGAAAACAGCGTCAAAGACCGCCAGAGGGGAAAGAAAAACTCCGGCAGTGAAAAATACACGAAAGGGGAATAATCGGTAATGACAGTTTCCATTGAGTATGAAGCAGAGAAAAAACTGGATCTTCCCTATGAGAAGATCATAAAGGAGATCGTAGAGGCGTCTCTTGATTTTGAAAAATGCCCTTATGAGGCAGAGGTGAATGTGATTCTGACAGACAATGATGCCATCCAGGCCATCAATAAAGAGTACCGTCAGATCGATGCGCCTACGGATGTGTTGTCTTTTCCAATGGTTGATTATGAGAAACCTTCTGATTTTGACCATGTGGAAGATGCAGTGGAAGATTATTTCAATCCGGAAACAGGAGAACTGATGTTGGGGGACATCGTGATCTCTGTAGACAAGGTGGAGGAACAGGCTGAAAAGTACGGTCATTCCCAGACAAGGGAATTAGCATTTTTAGTAGCGCACAGTATGCTTCATTTATGTGGATATGACCACATGGTAGATGAAGAGCGGCTGGTTATGGAAGACCGTCAGAGACAGATACTGGACACAAGGGGGTACACCAGATGAAAAAAGGGAGCAGAAGTAAAAAGGCAGTACGAAGGAAAATGATGTTAGGAACGATCCTTTGCATAGCGGCGCTGTGCGCAGGATGCGGGAAGAAAGCGTCAGAAGAAGCAGCACAGACGCAGGTTCCCACAACACAGGAAACAACCACCCAGGCAGCCACTTCTGCTCCCGAAATCCTGATCCAGTCGGATGAGGAACAAAAGGAAGAAACGAAAGATTTGCCGGACTATAACTTACCAGAAGAACGGGAAGAAAAAGACGGCATGATCCGAAGCTTCCTTACAGGTCAGATGGTACCGGTAGAACAGGCAAACCGCCGTCCTATCGCTATCATGATGAGCAATGACAAAGAGGCAAGACCTCAGTACGGTATGAACCGGGCCGGTGTGGTCTATGAGGCACCGGTGGAAGCGGAAATGAACCGCTATATGGCAGTGATCGAGGATTATGATGATCTGGACCGCATTGGTTCAGTGAGAAGCTGCCGTACCTATTATACTTATTTTGCAAGAGAGTTTGATGCGATCTATGCCCATTTTGGCCAGAGTACCTTTGCAAAGCCTTATCTTAATAATGTGGATAATATCAATGGTCTGGATGCTATTGGAAATACTACGTATTACAGAAGCAAGGATAAACAATCTCCTCACAATGCCTACACAAGCGGAGACCGTCTGAAAAAGGCAATTGCGACTTTAGGCTATAGTACAGAGTATGATGAGTCTTATACGGGGCATTATCTTTTTGCTAGAGATGGTGTGGAGATCTCCTTAGATGGAAAACCAGGCGTGATAGATGCTGCCCATGCAAAACCTGGATATACTATGAACAAGCCGGATTTTGTGTATGACAGCAGTGATGGCCTGTATCACAGATACCAGTATGGGGATGTACACCGCGGAAGTGAAGGCCCTGTAGCAGTGAAAAATGTGATCTTCCAGTACTGCCAGAGCGGTTTCTATGCCTCTACCCAGTATCTGAACATCAATGTACATACCGGTGAATATGGGTATTATATCACAGACGGAAAAGCCATCCCTATCACCTGGGAGAAGGACGGGGAATTTGGTGTGACCCATTATTACGATCATGACCACAATGAGATCGTATTAAATCAGGGAAAGACCTGGGTCTGCATCATCCCTACTAAAGACTTTGATAAGTCTGAAATTAAATAAAAAACGTGGCGATACACGTTTTAAGTAATAAACATGGAGCACAGTAGAAGATAAATGAAAGCAGTACAGGGAAAAAAAGAAAAATAAGGCAGCAAATTTCGTAATACAGGGAAGTATCCTGGCTATGGCCGGTATCCTGGTGCGTATTATCGGTATGCTTTACCGTATGCCTTTAAATGATATTATCGGAAAAGCAGGGAAATGGATATTATACATCATGCGTATAATGTATACAACATTCTTCTGATCCTTTCCTCTTACAGTATGCCGGTGGCTATCTCAAAAATGATATCCGCAAGGCTTGCAAAAGGAGAATATGAGAACTGCCGCCGCATCTTAAAGGCAGGCCTTCTCTATGCAACAGTTACCGGCGGACTTGCAGCCATTATTCTTTGGTTTGGTTCTGACTTCTTTGCAGGACTGATCAAGACGCCTTATTCCAGTTACGCCTTAAAAACACTGGCACCTACCATCTGGATCATGGCGTATCTGGGAGTTTTAAGAGGTTATTTCCAGGGAACAGGAACCATGATCCCTACTGCGGTTTCACAGATCTTAGAGCAGATCGTTAATGCCATTGTCAGCGTAGTTGCAGCGGGACTTTTATTCCACGTAGGAGAAGGGATGAATGCGGCCCAGGGAGCAAAGAATTATTCTTATGCGTTAGGTGCTGCAGGCGGAACCATTGGTACAGGTGCAGGCGCTCTTACTGCTTTTATCTTCTTTATCTTCCTGACAGCAAAAAGCGGCCGTTCTGTTTTAAAACAGCGTATTGCGACAGAGGAGTTATCAGAAGAAGCAGCGAAATATGCAAGAAGAAAGCGGACACGCTATAGAAAACTGATCTATGCCCTGACGATCACAGTACTTCCTATTGTAGTCAGCAGCGGTATTTATAATTGTTCCAATGTAGTGGACAACTTCCTCTTTGGACAGGGAATGGACAAGTTAGGATACAGCGGGGAAGAGATCGCTGTATTCTGGGGAGCTTTAGGACAGTATCAGCTGTTATTTAATATTCCGGTAGCTGTTTCTAATGCCCTTTCTTCCTCTCTGATCCCGTCTCTTACAAGAGCGGTATCTGCAGGAGACAGGGAACAGACTTTAAAAAGGATCGCAGCAGCAGTACGTTTCTCTATGCTGATCTCTATCCCGGCAGCAGTAGGTATTGCGGTTTTAGCAGATCCTGTGTGCAATCTGCTGTTTATCAGCGAAGATAACAGTCTTTTAATTAAGCTGACTATGGCAGGTTCTCTTGCGGTTGTATTCTTCTCTCTGTCCACAGTGACCAATGCAGTGCTTCAGGGATTAAACCGTATGGAAGTGCCGGTACGCCATGCAGCTGTTTCGCTGGTGATCCATGTGGCAGTATTGTGGGTACTTCTTATGGTATTCCATATGGGTATTTATGGTGTTGTATTTGCAAACATTGTATTCGCCTTTGTAATGTGCGTTTTAAATGCCCGTACTATTGCAAAGCATGCAAGATATCGTCAGGAGTATAAGAAAACATTTGTACTTCCGGCGATCAGCGCCTGCGTTATGGGCGGGGCAGCCTGGGGTGTATACAAGGTTCTTACCTTTATCCTTCCGGCAGCGCTTCTAAGAGGACGTTCCGGCAGAGCGATCGTGGTATTCCCGGCAGTGGCAGTAGCAGCTGCTGTTTATGCAGTACTTTTAGTGGGACTTAAGGCAATTGATGAAGAAGAACTGCGGGATATGCCTATGGGAACAAAAATGATCCGCATTTTAAAGAAAGTAAGATTACTGTAAATGGTATTGCAAACAGTGCCAGGACATGTTTAAAATGGTCTATTATGGCAGATACTATTTCTGAAAAGGTCAGTAAATGAACGTATATGACTTGATACAGGAGGTAGTATCCATGAAACATTTTTTATTTGCCCTGGGACTGTTCAGTATATCAGCTGTAGTATCGGTTCTTGTGATCTACGGGGCGGCACGTTACCAGATGAGGGAAGAAGCGCCGGTACCTAATACAGTGATCGAAACAGAAAGTGTGAATGAAATGGAAGGAAGGGCAGCTGCCAACCAGGAGAGCATTACTCCGGTAAGTTCCCGGTATTTTCTCGTCAGTGAGTCCGGTTTCCTTCTTGTATTTTGCAGTGATAAAAGCACCGTCTGTCTGTACACCCATATTCCGGTAACTGATTTCCCGGAAAGTGAAAGAGCCCGACTGATGGAAGGCATCTGGTTTTCAGATATGATGCACGTATACCATTATCTGGAGTCGTATACAAGTTAAAACAGGAGTTAAAAAATATGAAGAAAAGAGTAGGAATTATTGGCGGTGGCGCATCCGGGCTGGTGGCTGCTATAGGAGCAGCCCGAAACGGGGCGGAAGTGACTGTCATAGAACATATGGACCGCGTGGGAAAAAAGATCCTTTCTACAGGCAACGGCAGGTGTAATCTTACCAATTACAAAATGGAAGAAGACTGCTACCGCTGCGGCAGGAAGGATTTTCCTATGCAGGTAATAAGGGGCTTTGATGTAAAAGAGACGCTGGATCTCTTTATGGGACTGGGGATCGTTCCAAAAGACAGAAACGGTTATGTTTATCCTAATTCCGACCAGGCTGCTTCTGTTTTAGATGTGCTAAGGACAGAATTAGAGAGACTGAAAGTCCGTATCCTCCTTTCCTGTCAGATCGAAAAGATCGAAAAAAAGAAAAACGGTGGCTTTCTTGTACATACAGATCAGGGAAAGGTAGAAACAGATGCCCTGATCCTTGCGGCTGGTTCCAAAGCAGCGCCTTCTACAGGTTCAGATGGCAGTGGTTACGAATATGCCAGACAGTTAGGACATTCTGTGATCAAGCCACTTCCGGCTCTGGTCCAGCTTCGCTGTCAGGGAAATTTATACAAACAGATGGCAGGGATCCGCACGGAAGCAGAAGTGAGATTGCAGGCAGACGGTATTACCCTGGCAAGTGACAGAGGAGAGCTGCAGATCACAGATTACGGTCTTTCCGGTATTCCTATCTTCCAGGTAAGCCGTTATGCCGCAAGGGCGTTAGATGAAAAGAAAAAGGTAAGAGTTTATGTGGACTTTATGCCGGGCTGGGATGATAATGAAAGTTTCCGGCTTTTAAAGAAAAGAGCCCTTTTTCTGGCTTACAAACCGGCAGAAGAACTATTTACAGGAATGTTAAACCGCAAACTTGCCCAGGCTCTTTTGAAACTGGCAGGCATTGATCCAAATATTTCCTGTGGCTCTTTAACTGGAAAACAGTTGGAAAAGATCCGCAAAGAATTAAAAGAATATGAAGCAGTTGTCATGTCTGTTAATCCTTTTGCCAATGCCCAGGTGTGCTGCGGCGGTGTAGATGCTAATGAGGTGGATGGAACTACTATGGAGTCAAAGATCTGTCCGGGGCTTTATCTGGCAGGGGAGATCCTGGATGTGGATGGTATCTGCGGTGGCTACAATCTTCAGTTTGCCTGGTCCAGCGGCATGATTGCAGGAAGATGTGCAGCGGGAAATGCCGAGAAGAAGAGTATAGAGAAGAAAAGCATAGAAAAGAAAAATATAGAAAAAAAGAGAAACATAAATAAGAAACCGATGGAAAAGAAACCTGTTAAAAAGTACGCAGAGAAGAAATATACACAGAAAACCAGGAGGACTGCAAGAACATGATACGTATCAGTCAGTTAAAAATGCCTCTGGGACATACCAGAAAGGACCTGCTTTTAAAAGGCGGCAAAAGAACTTCGCATCCAGCCTGAGATGATAAAAGAAGTAGAACTGATCAAACAGTCTGTGGACGCAAGAAAAAAGCCGGAGTCCATTATAGTTATATTGTAGATATTGCTTTAAAAAGCGGTGGCAGAAAAGAAGAGGAGCGCATTGTAAAAAAGAAAAAGGACAGAAATATTACAGTTCATGAGGAAAAGCCCTATTCTCTTCCTGAATGTGGAAATGAGCCTTTAAAATATCCTCCTGTGATCATTGGAATGGGACCTGCAGGACTGTTTTGTGGCCTTGCCCTTGCAAGAAAGGGATACCGTCCCATCCTTTTAGAACGGGAGAAGATGTAGATACCAGGACAGAGCGGGTGGCAAAATTCTGGAAAACGGGAGAGTTTGAACCCTTCATCTAACGTACAGTTTTGGAGAAGGTGGTGCAGGTACTTTCTCCGACGGAAAGCTGAACACCCTTGTAAAAGATACCTTTTGGAAGGAACAGGGAAGTTTTACGTATCCTGACAGAGTTTTGGAGCAGACCCGTCCATCTGCTATGCCAATAAACCTCATATTGGAACGGATGTGTTAAGCCATATTGTAAATCTATCCGAAAAGAGATCGAAAGCCTGGGAGGACAGGTCCGTTTCTTAGGCCAGGTAACAGATTTTGAGATAACAGATGGGAAACTGACGGCGGTTACTGTAAATAATACAGAACGGATCCCGGTACAGGCAGCAGTTGCAGCGATCGGCCACAGCGCCAGAGATACCTTTGAAACTCTTTATGGAAAACAGGTATCTATGGAAGCAAAGCCATTTGCTGTAGGTTTCCGTATCCAGCATCCACAGGCCATGATCAATGAAAGCCAGTATGGAATGACAGAATGCAAAGAATTAGGACCTGCAAGCTATAAGCTGACAGCACAGGCTTCTTATGGAAGAGGTGTGTATTCTTTCTGTATGTGCCCCGGCGGCTATGTAGTTAATGCTTCTTCTGAGGAGAAACGTCTGGCAGTAAATGGAATGAGCTATCATGACAGAGCAGGAGAGAATGCCAACAGTGCTCTGATTGTCACAGTAAATCCTGAGGATTTTTCTCACGATACTGAAAGCCGGGAAGAGGTACATCCTCTGGCAGGTATTCATTTCCAGAGAGAGCTTGAGGAAAAGGCATATGAGGCAGGAAATGGAAAAATACCGGTTCAGCTGTATGGAGATTTTAAAGACGGAAAAATCTCAGAAAAATTTGGCAAAGTTCACCCGGCTTTCTGCGGAGAATATCAATTTGCAAACCTGAGAAAAATCCTCACAAACGAACTTTCTGAAGCATTCATAGAGGGAATGGAAAGTTTTGGCAAAAAGATCAAAGGATTTGACCGCCCGGATGCAATTTTAGCAGGTGTGGAAAGCCGTACCTCCTCTCCTGTGCGTATTCCAAGAGGAGAGACATTAGAAAGTTCTGTCAGGGGTTTATATCCCTGCGGGGAAGGCGCCGGATATGCAGGCGGTATTACTTCCGCAGCTATGGATGGTCTTAAGGTAGCGGAAGAACTGATCAGAAGATACAAATTGACGGAGTAATAAAATTGGTGTAAGATAGTGGAAAAGTCCAGTCCTGCGCTGATTTATGTGATAAGATGTGTTGCAAGCTTGCTTGCAGAAACAGCTTATTGCAGAAATCAGCATATGCTTGACAAAGCATGCTTCTTGGTTTCATGGAACATGAAGCCAAGAAGATAGGCAGGACGAAACCTATGCAGAAGGGAGCTGACAGAAGATACCTATGGAAGCTACAAAACGTAACAGTTTAAAAGATAAAAAAAGAATTGTAATAAAAATCGGTTCCTCTTCCCTGACCCATCCGGAAACGGGAGAACTGAATTTAACAAAGATTGAGAAGCTGATCCGTGTGCTCAGCGACCTGAGGGGCGAAGGCAAAGAGGTAGTCCTTGTTTCTTCCGGTGCTATTGCAGCAGGCAGACAGGCTTTTGGACATCATAAAAGACCGGACAGTTTAGCGGAAAAACAGGCTTTTGCAGCAGTAGGACAGGCCAGACTGATGATGGTCTACCAGAAGCTTTGCAGTGAGTATAACCAGACAGCGGCCCAGGTCCTTTTGACAAAGGATACCATGGTCAATGACAGTTCCCGCTATAACGCGCAGAACACCTTTGATGAACTGCTGCGTTTAGGTGCAATCCCTGTTGTAAATGAAAATGATACGGTATCTACCTCTGAGATCCCTTATGTGGACAGTTTCGGTGATAACGACCGCCTTTCTGCTATTGTTGCAGCTCTCATCGGAGCAGACCTTCTGATCCTGCTTTCTGATATTGACGGCCTTTATACCGATGATCCAAGAAGCAATCCGGACGCTAAATTTATCAGTCTGGTGCCGGAGATCAGCCAGAAGTACTTAAATATGGGAAAAGAGACTTCCGGAAGCAGTGTGGGAACCGGCGGAATGTCAGCAAAACTGGCAGCAGCCCGCATTGCCACAGACAGCGGAGCTGATATGGTGATCGCCAATGGTGACCAGGTAGATGTGATCATGGACATTATGAGTGGAAAAGAAAAGGGAACTTTATTTTTAGCTCATCCTAATCTGGACTTTGATCTGATGCATTATCTGAATAACGAGTATTAAAATGCTGTGGCAGAACTACAGCAATATCATTAAGGAGTAAAATTATGGACTCAAGCAAGATCGACAGAATTAACGAACTTTATCATAAATCCCAGTCTGTAGGCCTTACAGAGGAGGAAAAAACCGAGCAGGCAGCTTTAAAAAAGGAATATCTGGCTGCCATCCGTGCGAATTTAAGAAGCAGTTTAAATAATATCTCTATTAAAGAGAAAGATGGTTCTATTACAGACCTGGGCAAAAAATACGGTGGCATCAAAGGAAGTATAAGCAGTAAAAAAATCCGAGAGTATATTTATAGCCAGAAGGAGAGATGGTTATGACACTGGAAGAGATCGGAAGCCGCGCAAAAGCTGTTTCCAGAACATTAAATAACTTAGGTTCAAGAGAGAAAAATATAGGACTGGAAGAAGCAGCCAGAGCCCTGTTAGAGGGAGAAGAAGAGATCCTGGCAGCGAACCAGGCAGATTATGAAAAAGCAGAAAGTTCCGGCATGAGCAAAGGCATGTTAGACCGTCTGGCTTTAAATCCGGGACGGATCCAGTCTATGGCAGACGGCCTTTTAAAAGTAGCTGCCTTAGATGATCCGGTAGGAGAAGTGATCTCCATGAAACTGCGTCCAAATGGGTTAAAGATCGGCCAGAAGAGGGTGCCTTTAGGTGTCATTGCCATGATCTATGAGGCCCGTCCTAATGTAACAGCGGACGCTTTCGGCCTCTGCTTTAAATCTGGAAATGCAGTGATCTTAAAAGGCGGCAGCGATGCCATTGAGTCTAATAAAGCGATCGCAAAATGGCTGCGCATTGGTCTTACCAGAGCCGGACTTCCAGAGGATGCCCTGCAGCTGATTGAAGATACCAGCAGAGAGACTACAAAAGAACTGATGCGTTTAAATCGCTATGTGGATGTGCTGATTCCAAGAGGCGGCGCAGGACTGATCCGTTCGGTAGTGGAAAACAGCACCGTTCCTGTGATCGAGACAGGTACTGGAAACTGCCATATTTTTGTAGATGAGACGGCTGATTATAATATGGCCTTAGATATTATCTATAATGCAAAAACACAGCGCATTGGTGTATGCAATGCCTGCGAGTCCCTGATCGTCCACAGAAAGATTGCGGACCAGTTCCTTCCGCTTCTTAAAAAACGTCTGGCAGAAAAAGAGGTAGAAGTAAGAGCAGACGAGGCAGCCAGAGCGGTTGTACCGGAATTTACTCCTGCAACAGAAGAAGACTGGGGTACAGAATATCTGGACTATATCTTATCTTTAAAGATTGTAGACTCTGTAGAAGAGGCCATTGAACATATCAATAAATACAATACCGGACATTCTGAGTCTATTATCACATCGGATTATTTTAATGCCCAGAAGTTCTTAGACGAAGTAGATGCTGCAGCAGTGTATGTAAATGCATCCACCCGTTTTACAGACGGAGAAGAATTCGGCTTCGGGGCAGAGATCGGTATCAGTACCCAGAAGCTTCACGCCAGAGGCCCTATGGGCTTAAAAGAACTGACTACCACCAAGTATATCATCTATGGTGATGGCCAGATCCGTTAGGTATAGAAAAGAAAGAAGAGGAAACCACCAACATGTCAGAAGAAGAAAAGAAAGGCCGCGATCGGAGAAATTCCGAGGAAGAGCCGCAGGAGGAGACCAGTCTGGGAAAAGAAATCTTAAGCTGGCTTCAGATCATTGTGGCTGCGGTAGTCATTGCTTTTGTTTTGAATAATTTTGTCATTGCCAACAGCCGCATCCCAACCGGATCCATGGAAAATACCATTATGTCCCACAGCCGTGTGATCGGCTCCAGATTGTCTTATATAAAAGATGATCCGGAAAGAGGAGATATTGTGATCTTCCGTTACCCGGACAATGAAAAAGTATATTATGTAAAGAGAGTCATTGGACTTCCGGGAGAGACCGTTGAGGTGAAGGATGGAAAGGTCTATATCAATGGTTCTGATACACCTCTTGATGAGCCTTATCTGCCGGAGCCAATGGAAGGTTCCTACGGACCTTATGAAGTGCCGGAGGGCTGTTATTTCATGATGGGCGACAACCGGAATAATTCCCTGGATGCCCGTTTCTGGGATAATAAATTCGTTGCCAAGAACAAGATCGTGGCAAAAGTGCTGTTCTGTTATTATCCATTTAACAGGATAGGAAAAGTAAACTAATTACAGAAAGCAAAGATACAACTGGCTGGGTGATATTCTGCCCGGCCTGCTTGTGTGTTTTAGATAAAGAAGATTTTTAGATAATTGAAAGGTGAATTTAAAGGAGATCTATATGGAAAATAAGACCCCATTTATGACGGAGATACCGGAACAGGAACCACAGCGTCAGCAGTATTTTATGGCTCACGCAAAGGAACAGTTACACATTTTAGAAGAAAACCTGGGCAGACCTCTTACCTGCTGTATTAATACCTTTGGCTGCCAGATGAATGCAAGAGACTCTGAAAAACTGTTAGGTATCTTAGAGACCATTGGCTACCAGGCAGTAGAAACAGAGGATGCAGACTTTGTTCTTTATAATACCTGTACAGTCCGTGAAAATGCAAATCTGCGTGTTTACGGAAGACTGGGCCAGTTAGGTGCCAGAAAGAAAAAACATCCACACATGATGATCGCTCTCTGTGGCTGCATGATGCAGGAAAAGGAGGTAGTAGAAAAGATCAAAAAGACCTACCGTTTGTTGATCTTATTTTCGGAACCCATAACATTTTCAAGCTGGCAGAATTAGTAAGCCTGTGTCTGGAAGAGCGTTTAGAGGAACTGGAAGCCCAGGGCCGGGAAGACGAGAAGCCAAAGCACAAAATGGTAGTGGATGTATGGAAAGATACAGACCAGATCGTAGAAGACCTGCCGGTAGAGCGAAAGTATTCCTTTAAATCCGGTGTCAATATCATGTTTGGCTGCAATAATTTCTGCAGCTACTGCATCGTACCATATGTACGTGGCCGTGAAAGAAGCCGCAGACCAGGTGAGATCATTGGTGAGATCAAAAATCTGGTGGAAGACGGCGTAGTAGAAGTTATGCTGTTAGGTCAGAATGTAAACTCCTACGGAAAAGGACTGGATGAGCCTTTAAACTTTGCTGAACTTCTGGAAGAAGTAGAAAAGATCGAGGGACTGGAGCGCATCCGTTTCATGACCTCTCATCCAAAGGATCTTTCTGATGAACTGATCGAAGTGATGGCAAAATCAAAGAAGATCTGCCGCCATCTCCATCTGCCTTTACAGTCCGGTAGCAGCCGTATTTTAAAGGCCATGAACCGCCGTTATACAAAGGAACAGTATCTGGCACTGGCTGAGAAGATCAAAACAGCTATTCCGGACATTTCATTGACAACGGATATTATTGTAGGTTTCCCGGGAGAAACAGAGGAAGACTTTCAGGAGACCTTAGACGTAGTAAGAAAAGTACGCTTTGACAGCGCCTTTACCTTTATTTATTCCAAACGTACCGGTACACCGGCAGCTGCTATGGAAAACCAGGTACCGGAAGATGTGGTAAAGAACCGTTTTGACCGCCTGTTAAAGGAAGTTCAGGATATTTCTGCTGAAGTCTGTGGAAGAGATGTACACACCGTTCAGACTGTCCTGGTAGAGGAAGTAAACGACCATTCACCGGAACTTGTAACTGGAAGAATGTCAAATAATACCATTGTACATTTCCCTGGAGATGCATCTCTCATTGGAAAGCTGGTAGATGTATACTTAGAGGAAAGCAAGGGCTTTTATTATATGGGACGGCTGAACCAGTAATCTGATGACCCGCCCATACCTGTATTTTTACAATTATGACAGACAAACGGACAGATAGAAAGGTTACAGTTTGGCCATGGGTTGTTTGTATGAACTGTAACAGATGGACAGATACACATAGAAGAGAGGAACACCATTGGAAATCGATTATTCACAGCTGTCTCCCATGATGCAGCATTATATGGAGACAAAAAAAGAGTACCCGGACTGTATCTTATTTTACCGCCTGGGGGATTTTTACGAAATGTTCTTTGATGACGCACTGAAAGCATCCAAAGAACTGGAGATCACACTGACAGGTAAGGAATGTGGTTTAAAAGAACGTGCGCCTATGTGCGGCGTACCTTTTCACGCGGTAGACTCCTATCTTTACCGTCTGGTACAAAAGGGCTATAAAGTTGCTATTGCAGAGCAGATGGAAGATCCCAAGCTGGCAAAAGGACTGGTAAAACGAGAGGTGATCCGTGTGGTAACGCCGGGAACCATTACCAGTGCCCAGGCTTTGGACGAGACAAAAAATAACTACCTGATGGGCATTGTATATCTGGACAGCCGTTATGGTATTTCCACAGCGGATATCAGTACCGGTGAGTTCCTGGTAACAGAGGTGGAGTCAGACCGGGAATTATTTGACGAGATCAATAAATTTTCTCCTTCTGAGATCATCTGCAACAATGCCTTTTATGTATCCGGTGTAGATCTTGACGAGTTAAAGAACAGGTATCAGGTGGCGATCTCTGCTCTGGACAGTCATTTCTTTTCAGATGAGTCCTGTAAAAAGGTATTAAAAGAACATTTTAAAGTAGGTTCCTTAAGCGGACTGGGACTGGATGATTATCCTACCGGTGTGATCGCAGCAGGTGCTGTGATGGAGTATATGTATGAGACCCAGAAGAGTACCCTGGAGCACATTACAACCATAACCCCATATTCTACCGGCCAGTACATGGTCATTGACACTTCTACCAGAAGAAACCTGGAATTGGTGGAGACTATGCGTGAAAAGCAGAAGAGAGGAACTCTTTTGTGGGTGCTGGATAAGACCAAGACAGCTATGGGAGCCAGACTTCTGCGCAATTATATTGAGCAGCCTCTGATCCACAAGAATGAGATCCTGCGCCGTCAGGATGCAGTGGAAGAACTGAATATGAATTATATTTCCAGAGAAGAAATCTGCGAATACTTAAATCCGGTGTACGATCTGGAGCGCCTCATCGGCCGTATCAGCTATAAAACAGCCAATCCAAGGGATCTTCTGGCATTTAAGACTTCCCTGGAAATGCTTCCTTATATCAAAAAGCTGTTAGGAGAGTTTCAGTCAGATCTTTTAAAGGAATTAGAGTCAGAATTAGACCCATTAGAGGATATTTATGAGCTGATCGGAAAAGCCATTGTAGACGATCCGCCTATTACCATCCGTGAGGGCGGCATGATCCGAGAAGGCTATGATGAAGAGGCAGACCGCCTGCGCCATGCAAAGACAGAGGGCAAGACCTGGCTTGGTGAACTGGAAAACAGGGAAAAAGAAAAGACCGGCATTAAGAATTTAAAGGTCAAATTCAACAAGGTATTTGGCTATTACTTTGAAGTCACCAACTCCTTTAAAGATATGGTTCCTGATTATTTTGTAAGAAAACAGACCCTGACCAATGCAGAGCGTTTTACAACAGATGAGTTAAAGCAGTTAGAAGACGTGATCATGGGAGCTGAGGAAAAGCTGGTATCTTTGGAATACGATCTGTTCTGTCAGGTCCGTGACTCCATTGCAGCCCAGGTAGTGCGGATCCAGAAGACTGCAAAAGCCATTGCAGGTATTGATGTATTCTGCTCCTTATCTTCCGTTGCAACCAGACGGAACTATGTAAAACCTTCTATTAATGAAAAAGGCGTCATCCAGATCAAAAACGGCCGTCATCCGGTGGTAGAGCAGATGATGCGGGATGACCTGTTTGTGGCAAATGATACTTTCCTGGATAATGGAAAGAACCGCCTTTCTATTATCACCGGCCCTAACATGGCAGGTAAGTCTACCTATATGAGACAGACGGCCCTCATCGTGCTGATGGCCCAGCTGGGAAGCTTTGTACCGGCCCAGGAGGCAAATATCGGTATCTGCGACCGTATCTTTACCAGAGTAGGCGCTTCTGATGACCTTGCAAGCGGCCAGAGTACCTTTATGGTGGAGATGACCGAGGTTGCCAATATCCTGCGAAATGCCACCAGAAACAGCCTGTTAGTCTTAGATGAGATCGGCCGTGGAACCAGTACCTTTGACGGTCTTTCTATTGCATGGGCCGTAGTAGAACATATCAGCAATACAAAGCTGTTAGGCGCAAAAACCTTATTTGCCACCCATTACCATGAACTGACAGAGTTAGAGGGAACCATTGCCGGAGTAAAGAATTATTGCATCGCTGTAAAAGAACAGGGAGATGATATCGTATTCCTGCGCAAGATCGTCCGTGGCGGCGCTGACAAGAGCTATGGTATCCAGGTAGCAAAGTTGGCAGGTGTTCCGGACTCTGTTATTTCCAGAGCAAAAGAGATCGCCAGTGAGCTGACGGAAAATGATATTACAGCAAAGGCAAAGGAGATCGCCTCAGTCAGCGCCAATGTGGTACAGCACAAGGCAGTTCCAAAGCCGGATGAGGTAGATATGCAGCAGATGTCTTTCTTTGATACTGTAAAAGATGATGATATCATCAAAGAGCTGGACGGACTGGAACTGTCTACCATGACACCGATTGATGCCATGAATACCTTATACCGCCTTCAGACCAGGCTTAAGAACCGTTGGAAGGAGAATTTATGAATTTCCATATATTAACATTATTCCCTGATATGGTGGAAAATGGTTTAAAGACCAGTATCACCGGCCGAGCTATTGAAAGCGGCGCCATTTCCGTAGAGGCAGTGGATATCCGGGATTATACAACTGACAAGCACAGACATGTAGATGATGCCCCCTATGGGGGCGGCGCCGGAATGGTGATCCAGCCGGCACCTGTGTGTGATGCATACGAGGCTCTTTGTAAAAAACTGGGAAAACGTCCAAGAGTGATCTATATGACTCCACAGGGTCGTGTGTTTAACCAGTCCATTGCAGAAGAACTGGCAAAAGAAGAAAATCTGGTATTTTTATGCGGCCACTATGAGGGCATTGATGAGAGAGCGTTAGAGCTGATCCAGGCAGAATATCTGTCTGCAGGTGATTTTGTCCTTACAGGAGGAGAACTTCCTTCTATGGTGATGATCGACTGTATTTCCCGTCTGGTACCGGGCGTGCTGGGAAATGGGGACTCCGCAGAGGTAGAGTCTTTTTACGACAATCTGCTGGAATATCCTCAGTACACAAGACCGGAGGTTTATGAGGGAAAGCCTGTGCCGGAAGTCCTTCTTTCCGGACATCATAAAAATATTGAAAGCTGGCGCAGGGAGCAGTCCATCCGCAGGACTCTGGAAAGACGGCCGGATCTGTTAGAAGATGCATCCCTTACATTAAAGGAGCAGAAGTTTTTAGACAGTCTTTTAAAAGAGCAGGGAGAGAGCCGGTTAAAAGAGTTAGAACAGCTGGTAAGAGAAGCAGTAAAAAGCGATGAAACTCCTGGAAGCGACCGGGAATATTACCAGCAGATGAAGAAAGTAAAAAAACTTCTCAATGAAAAAAGGCTACCTTACAGGAACTGAAAGGCTATTATAAGGTTCTTGGAGCGTTAAAACAGGAAATATAAGTTATATTAAGATTTAAGGAGATTGTGAGAAATGGACCCATCAGGCAATACGATTGTCCTGCGTATCATTATTATTGTTATTTTACTGGCGTTATCTGCGTATTTTTCCTCTGCGGAAACAGCACTTACCATGGTAAATAAGATCCGTATGCGTACCCTTGCTGACGACGGAAACAAGGCGGCGGCCTGTGTTTTAAAACTTCATGAAAATAAAAGCAAGATGTTAAGTGCCATCCTCATTGGAAATAATGTGGTAAACCTGTCCACTTCCTCTATTATGACCATTCTGGCAGCTGATATTTTCGGAAATGCAGCTGTTGGTATTGCTACCGGTGTGCTTACGATCCTGATCCTGATCTTTGGTGAGATTACACCAAAGACCATGGCTTCCTTAGAGGCTGACAAGATCGCAATGAAAAGTGCAGGAAACATTTATCTTTTAATGACGATCCTTACACCTGTGATCTGGGCGGTCAATAAGATGTCAGGCTGCATCCTTCGTCTGCTCCATGTGGATCCCAATAAAAAGACGGATGTCATGACAGAAGACGAGCTTCGTACCATTGTGGCAGTGGGTCATGAAAAGGGAGTTATTGAGACAGATGAAAAGAACATGATCAATAATGTGTTCGACCTGGATGACTCCGTTGCAGGGGATATTATGGTTCCCCGTGTAAATATGACCTTTATTGATATTGACGCAAGCTATGAAGAACTGATGGAGAAATTCCGCAAGACCCGGTATACCCGTTTCCCGGTTTATCAGGACAGCAAGGATAATGTAGTAGGAATTATCAATATCAAGGATCTTTTACTGGAAGAAGAGGGAGAAGTCTTTTCTATTAAAGACCACCTGAGAAAGCCGCTGTATACCTTTGAGGCAAAAAAAGTTTCTGAGCTGATGCTGGAAATGCGGAAAACTTCCAATAACATTGCTGTAGTCTTAGATGAATACGGAACCACAGCAGGCCTGATCACGTTAGAGGATATCCTGGAGGAGATCGTAGGCGATATCCGTGATGAATATGATGCTGACGAGGAAAAGGATTTTGTAAAACTGGGTCACGGCGTTTATCTGGTAGACGGTGCCATGAGCCTGGATGATGTAAATGACAGACTGGGACTTTCCCTGTATTCTGAGGATTACGACTCCATTGGCGGTCTTATGATAGAAAAATTAGACCATATCCCGGTCCAGGGAGAAGTAGTGACAGTAGGAAATATCCGTCTGTCCGCCCACAGGGTCAATGGAAACCGTATTAAGAAGGTCTGTATCCAGATTTTAAAGACAGATGGAAAATCCGGGAAAGAAGAAGGAAAAAACAGCGAAAAACAGTAAAAAAACGTAGAAAAGTGCTTGCATTTAGCAGGAAACTATGATAATATCAATTCGTTGTGACAAGAATAGATGGTCCTCTGCTACTGAAGTATTATGAACAGGATTTTATGATACAGAGTATTAAGAACATCCAATAGATGAAGGAGGTTCACACCATGAACGAAATTATTAAGAATATCGAAGCAGCACAGTTAAAAGAGAACGTACCTAGCTTTAATGTTGGTGATACTGTAAAGGTATACAACAAGATCAAAGAGGGTAACCGCGAAAGAATCCAGATCTTTGAAGGAACTGTTATCAAGAGACAGAACGGCGGAGCTAGAGAGACTTTCACAGTAAGAAAGAATTCCAACGGTATCGGCGTTGAGAAGACCTGGCCATTACATTCCCCAAGCGTTGACAACGTAGAAGTTGTTCGTAAGGGTAAAGTAAGAAGAGCAAAACTGAACTACTTAAGAGACAGAGTAGGTAAGGCTGCTAAGGTAAAAGAGTTAGTTAAATAATTGAAGTAAGAATGATCAAAAAGGGGCAATGAAAATTGCCCCTTTTTAGCTCGTAATGTACTCTCGGAATCTTTTTGTACTTGATTTTGCGAGAAGATTTTTTGTCAGTTGTGCCCAAATTTTTGAGGCGTACGCGGTGCGTACGTTGATAAAATTCGGGTGCGACTGGCGGAAAATCGGCCGCAAAGGCAAGTGCATGAAAGACTCCGAGAGTACATCATATAAGACAGGTTGCAGACAGGTTTATTTTTCGGGGGTAACAGTGGATTTCTATATTAATGATGATACAGCCTGGCTGCGAAAAGCTGTAGGCTGGGTAGTGAATATTGTGGTAGCCATCGCCTGCGGCTGGTTTTTAGTTTATGGATTTGGAGAGCAGATCCTTATATCCGGCAATTCCATGCAGCCCCAGTTAAGTGCCCGGGATGTGGTCCTTATGAACCGTATCACCTATGTAACAAGAGATCCGGGACGCTTTGATGTGGTGGTATTTAAGAGGGAAGACGGAAAGAAAAATGTAAAACGTATTATCGGTCTTCCGGGAGAGACGGTGCAGATCAAAGATGGTCTTGTATATATTAACGGGGAAGCTTTAAAAGAAGATAAAATGGGGGAAGTATCCCTGGCAGGAAGAGCGGCAGAACCGGTGCGTTTGGGAGAAAAGGAATATTTTCTTTTAGGAGACAACCGCAGCAGCAGTGAGGACAGCCGTTTTCCAAATATTGGAAATGTAAAAAGAGAACAGATACTGGGCAAAGTGTGGTTTCGCATGCTTCCGCTGCTGAAGCTGGGCTTTGTATCGTAAAGGAGTTAAATAGTATGAATATACAGTGGTATCCAGGTCATATGACCAAGGCAAGAAGGGCAATGCAGGAAGATATCAAGCTCATCGACTTAGTGATCGAGCTGGTGGATGCCAGAGTCCCTTTTTCCAGCCGTAACCCGGATATTGATAAACTTGCAGCAGGAAAGGCAAGAATGGTCCTGTTAAATAAGGCAGATCTGGCAGATGAGGCAGAGACCCGTAAGTGGGCTCAGATGTTTGAAGACATGGGGATCCATGTAGTAAAGATCGATGCCCGTAACAAGGGAACCTTAAAGCAGGTACAGGCTGCCCAGCAGGAAGCATGTAAGGAAAAGATTGAAAGAGACAGACGCAGAGGTATTTTAAACCGCCCGATCCGTACCATGGTAGTAGGTATCCCTAACGTAGGAAAGTCTACTTTTATCAATTCCTTTGCAGGAAAAGCCTGCGCAAAAACAGGAAATAAGCCTGGTGTTACCAAGGGTAACCAGTGGATCCGTTTAAATAAGACTTTGGAGCTGTTAGATACCCCTGGTATCTTATGGCCACGTTTTGAGGACCAGCAGGTAGGTCTGCACCTGGCTCTCATTGGTTCTATTAATGATCAGATCTTAAATAAGGACGAACTGGCTTGTGAACTGATCAGCCTTTTGGAAAAAGATTATCCACAGGTGGTAAAAGACCGCTTTGGCATTGAAAATGTGGAAGAGGACCGTGTGAAAGTATTAGAAGAGATCGCAAGAAGCCGTGCCTGCCTGATGAAAGGCGGGGAATTAGATCTTGCGAGAGCTTCTGCATTGCTTTTAGATGATTTCCGCGCAGGCAAATTAGGCCGTATCAGCCTGGAAAAGGCAGAGGATTACAAAGACAGGATCAAGGTGAAATAAATGGCCAGAGAGTTAAAAGGGGAAAAACTGGAAAAAGAGCTTTTAAGGCTGGAAGAAATGAAAGCCTATGAAAAAGAAAATGCCCAGTATGAGCTGATCTGTGGTATTGACGAAGCCGGAAGAGGACCTTTAGCAGGTCCGGTAGCAGCAGGAGCTGTTATCCTTCCAAAGGACTGTCAGATCTTATATCTGAATGACTCTAAAAAGCTTTCTGAAAAGCGCAGGGAAGAGTTATTCTTGGAGATCAAGGAAAAGGCTCTTGCCTGGAGTGTAGGAATTGCCACACCGCAGCGCATCGATGAAATCAATATCCTGCAGGCTACCTATGAGGCTATGCGTGAGGCAATCAAAGGACTTGGCGTACAGCCGGGACTTTTGTTAAATGACGCTGTGACCATTCCCGGGATTGAAATTCCTCAGATCCCTATTGTAAAAGGCGACGCAAAAAGTGTATCTATTGCAGCAGCCAGCATTTTAGCCAAAGTTACCAGGGACCATATGATGATGGAATATGATGAGATCTATCCAGGCTATGGCTTTGGAAAACACAAAGGATATGGCACAAAAGCACATATCGAGGCATTAAAGACACTTGGCCCATGTCCTATCCACAGAGGAAGCTTTATCGGCCATTTTGTTGAAGTATAGGGGAAAATATAAAAGATTTGATGAATAAAAGAAAAATTGGCAGCCGTTACGAAGAAGCAGCGGCTGCTTTTTTGCAAAAACAGGGATTTCGCATTTTAGGGAAAAACTTCCGCTGCAGACAGGGGGAGATCGATCTGGTGTGCAGGGAAGGAAAAGAACTGGTATTTACAGAGGTAAAATACAGGTCCGATGCATCCTGCGGTTCACCTTTTGAGGCAGTAGATTTTCGCAAGCAGGAGAAAATACGGCGCACAGCCCTGTTTTATCTGTGCCGCTACGGCTATCCGGAAAATACGCCCTGCCGTTTTGATGTGGTGGGAATAACCGGAAGTAATATACAGCTGATACGAAATGCTTTTTAAACAAAGTATCCTTGTAAAGGATCTTTATATTGATTTATATAGAAAAGAGGCAGACAGATGATCCCATGGAACTATAAAAATGAGAAGAATATATTTATACAAAGGGAAGAAAATGGGGTTCCCTATCTTTCTTTTGCTGCCTTGGAAGAGACAGGCCTTGTGGTAAATGGATTTTCCACCCGTTTAGGAGGGGCAAGCAAGGGAAAATATGCTACTATGAACTTTGCCTGGAATAAAGGAGATGATCCGGCTGATGTGCTGGAAAACTACACCCGTATGGCAAAGGCATTGGGAGTTGACAGGGACCGTATGGTGGCATCCCAGCAGACCCATACCACCAATGTGCGCCTTGTGACAGAAGAAGACGCTGGAAAAGGTGTAGTGAGAGAACGGGATTACACAGATGTGGACGGACTGATCACCAATGTGCCTGATCTTACACTGGCAACCTTTTATGCAGACTGTGTGCCTTTGTATTTTGTGGATCCGAAACATAAAGCCATCGGCCTTTCCCATTCCGGTTGGCGGGGCACTGTAAACAGAATGGGACAATGTACCATAGATGCCATGAAAAAAGCCTTTGGAACCAGCCCTAAGGATCTGATCACCTGCATCGGGCCAAGCATCTGCCAGGACTGTTTTGAAGTAGGAGAAGAAGTGGCAGAGGCATTTATGGAAAGTTTTAAGCCGGAGTGGCACAATGAGATCATTGCCCCTGGAAAACGTCCGGACAAATACCAATTAGATCTGTGGCGGGCCAATGAGATCATTTTTATGGAAGCCGGGGTAAAGCCGGAAAATATCCACACTACCAATATCTGCACCATGTGCAACCATGAATATCTCTTTTCCCACCGTAAAGTTGGAAATGAAAGAGGCAATATGGGTGCTTTTCTGTGCCTTAGGTGATGTATTTTTTAAGGAAATGTCCTGGAATACTTGACCCTTATCGTGGAAAATGGTATAAAACAATAGGATAAAGGACTATTATTAGGACTATTAGGACCATTATAGGACAAAGGAGTATGCTTTCATGGCTAATAATTTTGTATTCAATGACTCTCTTCCAGTAGCACCTTTAAAGTTAGCTGCACTGGAAAGCTGCAAGGACTTTGCATCTAAGGTAGATTCTCACATCGTTCAGTTCCGCCGCAACGATATGGAGGAATTAAAGCGCCGCAAGGCAGATCTGCATTATCGCGGTTATGATGTGGACTCTTATCTGTTGGATTTTGAGTGCCCGAGATTTGGTACCGGTGAGGCAAAGGCAGTGATCAATGAGTCTGTCAGAGGTACAGACATTTTTGTAATGGCAGATGTAATGAACTACAGCATTCCTTACACTGTTTGCGGCTACACCAATCACATGTCACCAGATGACCATTTCCAGGATATGAAGCGTGTGATCGGTTCCTGCGTGGCAACTGCGCACCGCGTAAATGTAGTTATGCCTTTCTTGTATGAAAGCCGTCAGCATAAGAGAAGCAAACGTGAATCCTTAGACTGTGCTATGGCATTAGAAGAGTTGATCCAGATGGGCGTTGAAAACATTATTACTTTTGATGCTCATGACCCAAGAGTACAGAATGCCATCCCGCTGTACGGATTTGACAACTTCATGCCAACTTATCAGTTTGTAAAGACACTGTTTACTCATGATAAGACCACTCAGATCGACAAAGATCATCTGATGATCATCAGCCCGGATGAAGGCGCTATGAACCGTGCTGTATACCTGGCAAACAACCTGGGAGTTGATATGGGTATGTTCTATAAACGCCGTGACTACTCCAAGGTAGTAAACGGACGTAACCCGATCGTTGCACATGAATTCCTTGGTTCTTCTGTAGAAGGAAAGACCGTTCTTATCATCGACGATATGATCTCCTCCGGTGAGAGCATGTTAGACACCTGTAAGGAATTAAAGGAGAGAAAGGCAGCAAAGGCGATCGTATGCTGCACCTTTGGTCTGTTCACCAATGGTCTTGAGAAGTTTGACGAATATTATGAAAAGGGATATCTGGACTATGTAATTACCACCAACTTAAATTACCGTCCAAAAGAACTTTTCGACCGCAAGTGGTATCTGGAAGCTGATATGAGCAAGTACACTGCAGCAATCATCAACTCCTTAAACCACGACCGTTCCATCAGCGCATCCCTGTCTCCAACAGACAAGATCCAGAAGCTGGTACAGAGACGCCACAATGGGGAGATCTAACGACCCATCTGCGACAGCAGGCAGTGGAGCGCGATAGCGCGGGGGTCGTGAGTGTATATACTAGCAATCATCATGCCGCAAAACAGAGGGTAAATCTGCTTTGCGGCATTTTCGTGCTGTAAATCTGGTTTACAAAACTTTCTAAAATTGTTATGATGTAATGAGCGAAGGGAAAAATAAGCGACGCCGAAAGGTGGCATTTATTTTTCACGAGCCATTAACGAAGGTTCTGCCTGCGACAGCAGGCAGTGGAGCGCGTCAGTGCGTGAACCTAAGTGAACTAACGAAATACACAGAGGTTATATGAATATGAATAAAAAACTGGAAGGACATCCGATCTCAAAAGTAGATCCGGGTTCCATTGGAGAGGAACTGGAGCTGGAGCCGGGAGACAGGGTCCTTACCATCAACGGAAATCCCGTTGAAGACATTTTTGACTACGAATACTATGTAAACAGCCCGTCTATGACCATGGTGGTGCGAAAGGCCAACGGGGAAGAATGGGAACTGGATATAGAAAATGATTATGAAGATCTGGGACTGACTTTTGAAAACGGTCTGATGAGCGATTACCGTTCCTGCAGCAACAAATGTATTTTCTGCTTTATCGACCAGATGCCGCCGGGAATGAGAGAGACCCTTTATTTCAAAGATGATGATACCCGTTTATCGTTCCTTCAGGGAAATTATGTTACACTGACCAACTTAAAAGATAAAGATGTAGAGCGTATCATCCGCTTCAAACTGGCGCCCATCAACATTTCCGTACAGACGACCAATCCGGAACTGCGGTGTATGATGCTGCACAACCGGTTTGCGGGACGGGCCTTAAAGATCATTGACCGCTTATATGAAGCGGAAACTCCTATGAACGGCCAGATCGTTCTCTGCAAGGGAGTAAATGACGGGGCAGAGCTGGAACGTTCCATCAGTGACCTGTCCAAATATGCCCCTGTTATGCAGAGCGTTTCCGTAGTTCCTGTAGGACTTTCCAAATACAGAGACGGCTTATATCCATTAGAGCCTTTTACAAAAGAAGACGCCTGCGCTACTATTGATATGATCGAACGGTGGCAGAAGAAGATCTACGCAGAACACGGGATCCATTTTATCCATGCCAGCGATGAGTTTTATACACTGGCAGAAAGGGAACTGCCGGAGGAAGAACGCTATGACGGCTATATCCAGCTGGAAAATGGCGTGGGAATGCTGCGTCTTATGGCTACAGAGGTAGCAGATGCCTTAGACAAGGTAGAAGGAAATGACGAACCGGGACTGGTATCCCTTGCAACCGGCCGTCTTCCTTATCCTTATATGGAAAAATATGCTGGATGGATCCGGAAAAAATTTCCCAACAGGACCATCAACATTTATCCCATCCGGAATGATTTTTTTGGGGAGCGTATTACGGTTTCAGGTCTGATCACTGCAAAAGACCTGATCGCCCAGCTGAAGGATAAAAATCTGGGAGAATATCTCCTTCTTCCTATTAATATGTTCCGTATCGGTGAAACTGTATTCTTAGATGACTTAACAGCAGAAGATGTAGAAAAGGCTTTACAAGTTAAGATACGTATAGTAAAATCAGACGGGCAAGATTTTGTCCACGCTATCCTTGATCCATCTTCAGAGCCGGAGCCTGAACCAAAGGAAGAAGGGCTTCCTGGAGAAGAATATGGTTATGAAGGCTATGAGTTAGATGAGATATGGGAAGATGAGGATGAGTATATAGAGGACGATGAAACAGAAAGTGAAAGATAATAAGGTCGTCGGCAGCTGTGAATGCTGCGGAAACTATGTATATGATGAAGAAAATGAATACTATGTCTGCGAAGTAGATTTAGATGAGGACGATATGGTGCGCTTCTTAAAAGGAGATGTGAGAGCCTGCCCTTATTACCAGTCAGATGACGAGTATAAGATCGTGCGCAAACAGATATAGTGGTGATAAAGCGCAGGCAAAGCATGGCGCTTGACAAAGTAAGGAGGAAAACAATTGAGTAAACCGGTAGTGGCCATTGTAGGAAGGCCAAACGTTGGAAAATCCACCCTGTTCAATGTAATTGCAGGGGATACTATTTCCATTGTAAAAGATACACCAGGTGTTACCAGAGACAGAATTTATGCAGACTGTACCTGGCTGAACATGAACTTTACACTGATCGATACAGGTGGTATTGAGCCTGACAGCAGCGATATCATTCTTTCACAGATGAGAGAGCAGGCGGAGATCGCGATTGCTACTGCAGACGTGATCGTATTTATCGTAGATGTACGTCAGGGTCTGGTAGACGCTGACTCGAAGGTAGCAGATATGCTGCGCAAGTCCCACAAGCCAGTGATCCTGGCTGTAAACAAGGTAGACAGCCTTGCAAAATTCGGCAATGATGTATATGAATTCTATAATTTAGGTATCGGTGATCCGATCCCCGTATCCGGTGCTTCCCGTTTAGGTATCGGCGATCTGTTAGATGAGGTAGTAAAACATTTCGATGCTTCCCAGATGGAAGAAGAGGAAGATGACCGTCCAAGGATCGCAGTAGTAGGAAAACCAAATGTGGGTAAATCTTCTCTTATCAATAAGCTGTTAGGTGAGAACCGTGTGATCGTTTCCAATATTGCAGGAACCACCAGAGATGCAGTAGATACAGAGATCATCCACAATGGTGTTCCCTATGTATTTATTGATACAGCAGGACTGCGCCGTAAGAATAAGATCAAAGAAGACCTGGAGCGCTACAGTATCATCCGTACTGTAACAGCAGTAGACCGTGCGGATGTAGTCATTATTGTAATTGATGCAAAAGAGGGCATCACAGAGCAGGATGCAAAGATCGCAGGTATTGCCCATGAACGTGGAAAAGGTATCATTGTTGCTGTAAACAAGTGGGATGCCATTGAAAAGAATGACAAGACCATTTATCAGTATACCAATAAGTTAAAAGAAACTCTCTCTTTTATGCCATATGCAGAGTATATCTTTATCTCAGCAGAAACAGGCCAGAGACTTCCAAAACTGTTTGAACTGATCGATGCAGTGCGCCAGAACCAGAATATGCGTGTAGCTACCGGTGTGTTAAATGAGATCGTATCCGAGGCAGTTGCCATGCAGCAGCCACCGTCTGACAAGGGTAAGCGCTTAAAGATCTACTATGTGACCCAGGTCGCTGTAAAGCCGCCTACATTTGTAGTCTTTGTAAACGACAAGGAACTGATGCATTTCTCTTATACCAGATATATAGAGAACCAGATCCGCAATGCCTTTGGTTTCAGAGGTACATCTTTAAAATTCATTATCCGCGAGCGGAAAGATAAGGATAAATAGTTAATAAATAGACAATGTAGATCAGCAGGGCCTGCTGCACACAGCTTTTAAAAACAGCTGGCGTAGCAGTCCCTGAATTGCGTTTTGGTTGCAAAAGCAAATGTGCGTATTACACGGACAAATATCTATGCTAAAAAGTGTAAAAACATGTGAAAACGCAAAAAATAAAATGTGATAAAATTACATAAGGGGTATGAAAATGGAACGTCTTGTATGTTTGGCAGTGGGGTATCTGTTTGGTATCTTCCAGACTGGTTATATTTATGGAAGGGTCCACGGGATCGACATCCGCAAATACGGAAGCGGAAATTCCGGCAGTACCAATGCGCTGCGTGTAATGGGAAAGAAAGCAGGCCTTACTGTATTTTTGGGAGATTTCTTAAAAACAGTGATCCCCTGTATGGCAGTGCGCTTTGTTTTTAAAGACCAGCCGGACTATGCATATGTGTATATGCTTTATATTGGTTTAGGAGTTATCTTAGGACATAATTATCCTTTTTATCTGCATTTTAAAGGCGGAAAAGGAATTGCGGCAACAGCCGGTATCATTTTCTCAATTGACTGGAGACTGACTGTTTTATGTCTGGCGGTATTTGTACTGATCGTGGCTGTAACACGTTATGTTTCTTTAGGTTCCCTGGTGGTTTCTGTGATCCTTCTGGCATGGAATATCTACATGGGAAGATGCGGAGCTTACAGTTTAAGCGCTATTTCTTCTATAGAATATAGCGCAGTGACAGCAGTGATCGCTGCTATGGCATTCTGGCGGCACAGGGCAAATATCGTCCGTCTGATCCATGGAAATGAAAATAAGATCGGCGCAAAAAAATCATAAAAAATGGCAAAGGATGGTGGGGTTATGGCATCAGTTGGAGTAATCGGATCAGGAACATGGGGAACATCACTGGCGATCCTTTTAAACGGAAATGGTCATAAAGTGCAGCTCTGGTCAGCAGTTCCCGCAGAAGTGGAAAGTTTATCAGTAAACAGAAAGCATCCCAATTTAGGAGATACGCCAATACCGGAAGCAATTGAGATCACCGGTGACTTAAAGGCGGCTATGAAGGACAAAGATCTGTTGGTCCTGTCCGTGCCATCTGTCTACGTGAGACAGACAGCAGCAAAAATGAAACCATGGTTAAAACCAGGTCAGATCGTTACAAATGTAGCAAAGGGAATTGAAGAGGCAACTTTAAAAACTCTTTCAGAGGTCATTGAAGAAGAACTTCCAGAAGCAGAGGTAACCGTCCTTTCCGGACCGAGCCATGCAGAAGAAGTGAGCAGAGGTCTTCCTACCACCTGTGTAGCAGGCGCTCACAGCAAGGCAGCAGCAGAATATGTGCAGAGTTTATTTATGAGTCCTGTATTCCGCGTATACACGAGTCCGGATATGTTAGGCATTGAGCTGGGCGGAGCATTAAAGAATGTCATTGCCCTGGCGGCAGGCACGGCAGATGGTTTAGGATGTGGGGATAACACAAAGGCAGCCCTGATCACCAGAGGTATTGCAGAGATCACCCGTTTAGGAACGGTTATGGGCGGAAAGCCGGAGACCTTCTCAGGACTGACTGGTATCGGCGATCTGATCGTTACCTGTGCCAGCATGCACAGCCGTAATCGCAGGGCAGGTATCCTCATCGGCAAAGGCTATACCATGGATGAGGCAATGAAAGAAGTAAAGATGGTAGTGGAAGGCGTTTATTCTGCAAAGGCAGCTTTAAAGCTGGCAGAAAAATACCATGTGACCATGCCCATCGTAGAACAGGTGAATGAAGTTTTATTTGATGGCAAGTCTGCAAAAGATGCCCTGGCAGAGCTGATGCTGCGGGATAAGAGGATGGAAAATACCTGTCTTGTCTGGGATAAGGAATAACTCCCATAACTACAGGTTATGAAACAACCTATCCTTCTCATATTTTTTTATAAAAAGGTATTAACAAGGCAATAGTCAGTTTTTATAATGTAAAAAGTTTAAGAACAAATGTATCTGTATGAAAGACATATCAGATACAGTCATGTGAGGAGGAAACTATTATGAAAAAAAGATTCTTAAGCGCTGGTTTAGCAGTAGTTATGGCAGCATCTTTAACCGCATGCGGCGGCTCTGACTCCGCATCTACCACAGCAGCAGCTGCTGGTGAAAGCAAGGCAGAGGGAGAAAGCGCAGCAGCAGGCGAAAGCAGTGCAGCAGCAGATGGCGCTGTATTTAAAATCGGTGGCATCGGCCCTGTAACCGGTGGTGCAGCAGTTTATGGTCTGGCTGTACAGCATGGTGCAGAAGTTGCTGTTAAGGAGATCAACGAGGCTGGCGGTATCAATGGCGCACAGATCGAATTCCAGTTCCAGGATGATGAGCATGACGCAGAGAAGTCTGTTAATGCTTACAATACTTTAAAAGACTGGGGCATGCAGGCTCTGGTAGGAACTACTACCTCCGCTCCATGTATCGCAGTTGCTGATAAGACCGCAGCTGATAATATGTTCCAGATCACTCCATCCGGTTCCGCAGTAGAGTGTGCCGCAAATCCAAACGTATTCCGTGTATGCTATTCTGACCCGGCTCAGGGTACTGCATCTGCTAAGTACATTGGTGAGCACAAACTGGCAAGCAAGGTTGCTGTAATCTATGACAGCTCTGATGTATACTCTAGCGGTATCTATGAGAAGTTTGCTCAGGAAGCTCCAAACCAGGGCCTTGAAGTTGTTGACGCAGAAGCATTTACCGCAGACAGCAACAAGGATTTCTCTACTCAGTTACAGAAAGCAAAAGAGTCCGGCGCAGAGCTGGTATTCTTACCAATCTACTATACAGAGGCTTCTCTGATCTTACAGCAGGCTAATACCATGGGCTATGCTCCACAGTTCTTCGGATGCGATGGTATGGATGGTATCTTACAGGTTGAGAACTTTGATGTAAAGCTGGCAGAAGGACTGATGCTGTTAACTCCATTTGCTGCAGATGCTACCGATGATCTGACAGTAAACTTTGTAAAGAGCTACGAAGAAGCATATGGCGAGACTCCAATCCAGTTCGCTGCAGATGCTTATGATGCAGTTTACATCATCAAGGCTGCTATGGAAGAAGCAAATGTAACTCCTGATATGTCCGCAAGTGATATCTGCGACGCTATGGAAGGCGTTATGACCCAGATCAAGGTAGACGGTCTGACCGGTTCCAACATGAGCTGGACTGAAGACGGCGAGCCTGAGAAGGATCCTAAGGCTGTTCAGGTTGTAGACGGCGCTTACAAGGCAATGGAATAATCAATTTCAGAAGGTTTAAAATCTGATCAATAACCCAAAGGAGGGTTGTCGTTAAGACAACCCTCTTGGTTTTATAGGGGAATTTAAACTTTCAATATTTAATGAAGAGGTGTATGTATGAGCTTTATCAACTATTTGATCAATGGCGTCAGCCTGGGCAGTGTATATGCGATCATCGCACTGGGATATACCATGGTTTATGGTATTGCGAAGATGCTGAATTTCGCTCACGGTGATATTATTATGATAGGAAGCTATGTTGTGTTCGTCACAGTCAGCTCCATGGGGCTTCCGCCTATGTTAGGCGTCCTGCTGGCAGTAGCAGCATGCACATTGTTAGGTGTTGTCATTGAGCGGGTGGCATATAAGCCATTACGTAGTGCGTCACCTCTTGCTGTACTGATCACAGCCATCGGTGTCAGCTACCTGCTCCAGAACGTAGCACTGCTGATCTTTGGCGCGGATACAAAATCATTTACTTCTGTTGTAAAGATCCCGGCATTAAAGCTGGCAGACGGCCAGTTAAATATTACCGGCGAGACCATTGCAACCATTCTTTCCTGTATCGTGATCATGGTATGCCTGATGGCATTTATTAACCGTACAAGAGCAGGACAGGCTATGTTAGCTGTTTCAGAAGATAAGGGTGCGGCAACCTTAATGGGTATCAATGTAAACGGAACCATTGCTTTAACTTTCGCTATCGGTTCTGCACTGGCAGCCATTGCAGGTGTGCTGTTATGCTCCGCTTATCCGTCCTTAACCCCATATACAGGTTCCATGCCAGGTATCAAGGCATTCGTGGCAGCAGTATTTGGCGGTATCGGATCCATCCCAGGCGCTTTTATCGGAGGCGTTCTCTTAGGTGTGATCGAGATCCTTTCCAAGGCGTATATTTCTTCCCAGCTTTCAGATGCCATCGTGTTCTCAGTACTGATCATTGTACTGTTAGTAAAACCCACCGGTATTCTTGGCAAGAAGATCAGTGAGAAAGTGTAGGTGCGGGTATGAAAAGTAAAGCAAAGCAGAAGACATTTATCAACAATATGATCACATATGCCATTGTGGTTGTGGCATATATCGTTGTTCAGATCTTAATGGGCACCGGACATATGTCCAGCCTGATGAAAGGACTTTTAGTTCCTTTCTGTATCTATGTTATTATGGCAGTTTCCTTAAACCTGACAGTAGGTATCCTGGGTGAGTTAAGCCTTGGACACGCAGGTTTTATGTGCGTAGGCGCTTTCGCCGGAGCGTTGTTCTCCAAGTGCATGAAGGGCTCTATGAATCCGACGGTTTCTCTGATCATTGCAGTAATCATCGGAGCGGTAGTAGCAGCTGTTTTCGGTATTCTCATCGGTATCCCGGTACTCCGATTAAAAGGTGACTACCTGGCTATCGTAACTCTGGCGTTTGGTGAGATCATTAAAAATATCATCAATGCTGTATATCTGGGAAGAGATGGTTCCGGCTTCCATATTTCTTTAAAAGACTCCATGTCCTTAAATATGGATGCAGACGGCGAAGTGCTGATCAAGGGTGCCCAGGGTATTACCGGTACACCTCAGGCAGCAACTTTTACCATTGGTGTGATCCTGGTACTGATCACTTTATTTATTGTAATGAACCTGGTCAATTCCCGTACAGGCCGCGCTATCATGGCTATCCGCGATAACCGTATTGCAGCAGAGTCTATTGGTATCAACATCACAAAATATAAACTGATGGCATTCAGTATTTCCGCAGGTCTTGCTGGCGTGGCAGGTGTTCTCTATGCACACAACCTGACAACACTGACCGCTCTGCCAAAGAACTTTGGTTATAACATGTCCATTATGATCCTGGTTTATGTAGTTCTTGGCGGTATCGGAAGCATCCGCGGTTCTGTGATCGCTACCGTTATCCTGTATCTCCTTCCAGAGATGCTCCGAGGACTGAGCAATTACCGTATGCTGATGTACGCCATCGTGCTGATCTTAGCGATGCTGTTTAACTCTGCACCTCAGTTTGTAGTTATTCGTGAGAGAATGTTTGCAGCATTAAAGGGAAATAAGAAACCGGCAAAGGAGGCAAAATAATATGGCATTACTGGAAGTAAAGAATTTAAGTATATCCTTTGGCGGCTTAAAGGCAGTTGATAATTTCCATATCAACATTGAAAAGGGACAGCTGTATGGACTGATCGGACCAAACGGTGCCGGAAAGACCACCATTTTCAACCTTCTTACAGGTGTATATAAGCCAAATGCAGGAAGTATCGTTTTAGACGATGTAAATATTACCGGAAAAAGTACCATTGAGATTAATCAGGCCGGTATTGCAAGAACCTTCCAGAATATCCGTCTTTTCAAGGATATGTCCGTTCTTGATAATGTAAAGGCAGGACTTCACAATCATCATAAATATTCTACAGTAGAAGGTATTTTCCGTCTTCCGAGATATTTTAAGATTGAAAAAGAGATGGACGAAGAGGCCATGAACCTGTTAAAGGTATTTGACCTGGATAAGGAATGTGATTTTAAGGCTTCCAACTTACCTTATGGTAAGCAGAGAAAGTTAGAGATCGCAAGAGCCCTGGCAACAGAGCCAAAGCTCCTTCTGTTAGATGAGCCGGCAGCGGGCATGAACCCTAACGAGACAGCAGAACTGATGGATACCATCCGTTTTGTACGTGACAATTTTAACATGACTGTACTTCTTATTGAGCATGATATGAAGCTGGTAAGCGGTATCTGCGAGAAGCTGACCGTTTTAAACTTCGGACAGGTCTTAAGAGAAGGCGCTACCAGTGATGTACTGCATGATCCGGAAGTTATCAAGGCATATCTGGGTGAATAAGGAGGAGAGATAGTATGGCAATGCTTGAAGTAAAAGACCTGGAAGTATACTATGGTGTGATCCAGGCTTTAAAGGGAATCTCCTTTGATGTAGACCAGGGAGACATTGTAGCGCTGATCGGTGCCAATGGTGCAGGAAAGACCACCACTTTGCATACCATTACCGGCCTGTTAAACGCAAAAGCAGGAAAGATCATTTACGAGGGAAAAGACATTACCCACATTCCGGGCTATAAGCTGGTAAGTATGGGAATTGCCCATGTTCCGGAAGGACGCCGTGTATTCGCGACCCTTTCTGTATTACAGAACCTGATGATGGGCGCTTACACCCGCAGGGATAAAAATGAGATCGAAGAAACATTAAAGATGATCTACAAGCGCTTCCCGCGTCTGGAAGAAAGAAAGAACCAGTTAGCAGGAACTTTATCCGGCGGCGAGCAGCAGATGCTTGCTATGGGCCGTGCTCTTATGAGCCATCCGAAGGTAATGGTATTAGACGAGCCATCCATGGGACTTTCACCTATTTATGTAAATGAGATCTTTGATATTATCCAGCAGATCAACAAAGACGGCACTACGGTCCTTTTAGTAGAGCAGAACGCAAAGAAAGCACTTTCTATTGCTAACAAGGCATATGTTCTGGAAACAGGAACCATTGCCCTTTCCGGCGATGCAAAAGAACTGATGAATAACGACCGTGTAAAGAAGGCTTATTTAAGCGAATAAAGATCATACCCTCTTGCATATGTTATATAAACGTGCAAGGGGGTATTTTTATGGACAATTTTAATGTATACAAGGATATTCAGGCCAGAACAAAGGGAGAGATCTACATCGGTGTGGTGGGACCGGTGCGTACAGGAAAGTCTACCTTTATCAAGCGTTTTATGGAGCTGGCTGTGCTTCCGGCTATGGAAGATGAAAGTCTAAAGGCAGTAAGTACCGATGAACTTCCCCAGAGCGCAGGGGGAAAAACGGTGATGACAACGGAACCGAAATTTATCCCCAAAGAGGCGGTGCAGATCACTTTGGGAGACGGGATCCAGGCGAAAGTGCGCCTCATCGACTGTGTAGGCTATATGGTAGACGGGGCTGCAGGCCATGTGGAAAATGGGGAAGAGCGGATGGTGAAAACGCCCTGGTCTGAAAAAGAAATCCCCTTTACCCAGGCGGCCCAGATCGGCACCAGGAAAGTCATAGGGGATCATTCTACCATTGGCATTGTAGTGACTACGGACGGCTCTGTTGGGGAATTAAAGCGCTCTGCCTATATAGATGCGGAAAAACAGACTGTAGATGAATTGAAAAAGCTGGGGAAGCCATTTATCCTTCTTTTAAATTCTACGAAACCCTATTCAGATGAAACCTTAAAGCTGGCAGAACAGCTGGCAGCTGATTATGGGGTGACAGTTCTTCCCGTCAGCTGCGAGCAGCTGAAAAAAAGAAGATATTTTCCATATTCTGGAAAGTGTTTTAAAAAGAATTTCCTGTTACGCAACTGGATTTTCATATTCCCAAATGGCTGGAAGTCCTTCCGGCTACCCACTGGCTTAAAACCCAGGTGATCGATATGGCAAGGGAACTTTTAAAGAAAGTCAGCCACATGAAAGATGCAGCTTCTCAGATAAAGACATTTGGCGGCTCATCAGGACCTGTGGAAAAGATCACGATCGAAAAAATGGAAATGGCAGACGGTACCGTATCCTTACAGGTACAGATGGATGACAGCTATTATTATCAGATATTAAGCGACTATGTAGGACTGCCTATAGAAGGTGAGTACCAGCTGATGCAGACTTTAAGCACTTTAGCAGGTATGCAGAAAGAGTATGATAAAGTAAAAGAGGCCCTGGCCCAGGCCAGATTAAAGGGATATGGGGTCATGATGCCTCAGAAAGATGAGATATTATTAGATGAACCGGAAGTGATACGTCATGGAAATAAGTACGGCGTGAAAATGAAGGCCCAGGCGCCCTCTGTAAACCTGATCCGGGCCCAGATCGAGACCGAGATCGCTCCTATTGTGGGAAGCGAGCAGCAGGCAAAGGACCTGATCGCATACATAAAATCCAGTTCCAAAGACAGTGAAGAAGGCATCTGGAATGCCAATATCTTCGGCAAATCCATTGAACAGATCGTAGAAGACGGCATCCAGGCCAAGATCTCCCAGATGACCGATGAGTGCCAGCAGAAATTGCAGGATACACTGCAGAAGATCATTAATGACAGTAATGGGGGGATGATCTGTATTATCATATGACACACCAGGGGACAAAACTCAAAAATCCGATGCAAGCTTGCTTGCAAGAGGATTTTCGAGCTTGGGACCCGGTGGCATATGCGTAGTAAGCGACATTATCAGAAAACTTGTCTAATTTATGCAAAATAACTGAAAAAGTTTGCAAATAAACATGCAAATGTGCTATACTAGAGTCAGCAAAAACGAGACCCTTATAATAACAATAAAAAGGGGCAACAGAGGGGAGAATGCTTATGAAACTGACCTTTATCGGAGCAGACCATGAAGTTACAGGCAGCTGTCATTTTCTGGAAGTAGGAGATACAAAAGTCCTTATTGACTGTGGTATGGAGCAGGGGAACAATCCTTACCAGAATGCGGAACTTCCGGTCAGTTACAGCGACATTGACTACGTATTTCTGACCCACGCCCACATTGACCATGCAGGCATGCTTCCCTGGATCTATGCCAGAGGATTTAAGGGGCAGATCATAACCACCTATGCGACTGCAGACCTGTGTGGCATTATGCTTCGGGACAGTGCCCACATTCAGGAGATGGAGGCAGAGTGGCGCAATCGTAAAGCACGCAGAGCCGGCAAAACAGAGGTAGAAGCCCTTTATACCATGCAGGATGCAGAAGGAGTTCTGGGCCATTTTGAAGGTGTGGCTTATGGACAGAAGTTTAAATTAAACGAAAACATCACCCTGCGTTTTACGGATGTAGGCCATCTTCTTGGTTCAGCCTCTATTGAGATCTGGGCGACAGAAGGGGATGAACAGCGAAAGATCGTCTTTTCCGGTGATATCGGAAACAAGAATAAACCGCTGATCCGGGATCCCCAGTATATTTCTGACGGCGATTATGTAGTGATGGAGTCCACCTATGGAAACCGCTATCACAAAAAGGGCGAAGACCATGTAGTAGGTCTGGCCCGTATCATCCAGCAGACCTTAGACCGCCAGGGCAATGTAGTGATCCCGGCCTTTGCAGTAGGCAGGACCCAGGAACTTCTTTATATGATCCGCCATATTAAGGAAGAAAAGCTGGTTACCGGTCACGATGGCTTCCAGGTATATGTGGATAGCCCGTTGGCAGTAGAAGCTACCCATGTATTTAAGCAGAATATGGTGGAATGCTATGACGAGGAGACAAAGGCGTTGGTAGAACGGGGTATCAACCCAATTGATTTCCCGGGATTAAAGCTTTCCGTTACCAGTGAAGAGTCAAAAAATATCAACTTTGATATGACCCCGAAGGTGATCATTTCCGCAGCAGGTATGTGTGATGCCGGCCGTATCCGCCACCACTTAAAACATAATCTGTGGAGGGAAGAATGCAGTGTGGTATTTGCCGGATACCAGGCAGAAGGAACCTTAGGCCGTCTGCTTCAGGATGGTGCCCCTGCTGTAAAGATCTTTGGTGAGGAGATCGATGTGAAGGCGCATATTGAGACTTTGGATGGTATCAGCGGCCATGCAGACAGAGACGGCCTTCTTACCTGGGCTGCAGCCTTTGAACAAAAGCCCAAATATGTATTTGTAGTACATGGAAATGACGAGTCCTGTGAGTCTCTTACGGATGCTTTAAATACCCAGCTTGGCCTTACAGCAAAAGCACCTTATTCCGGTTCGGAATTTGACCTGATAAAGGGTGTATGGATCAAGGAGACCGAGCCTGTTCCGGTAGAGGCAGAAACTCAGGCAACCAGAAAGGCAACAGGCGTTTACACCAGACTGGTGGATGCAGGACAGATGCTTATGGATGTGATCGCACGCAACCAGGGCGGGGCAAATCAGGATCTGACCCGTTTTACAGAGCAGATATTAGCTCTTTGCGAAAAATGGAACCGATAAACAACAGGAGTACAGAGAAAAATGACAGAAGTAAAGATCTACACAGATGGATCAGCAAGAGGAAATCCAGACGGACCGGGAGGTTATGGAGTGGTCATGCATTATGTGGATAAAAATGGCCAGTTACATGAAAAGACCTTATCTGCAGGTTACAAAAAGACCACCAATAACCGTATGGAGTTAATGGCAGCCATAGCAGGCTTGGAAGCTTTAAATCGCCCCTGTAAGATCGAGCTGTATTCAGACTCGAAATATCTTACAGATGCCTTTAACAAAAACTGGATCAGCGGCTGGATCGCCAAAGGCTGGAACCGGGGCAAAAGCGGACCGGTGAAAAACATTGACCTGTGGAAGCGCCTTTTAAAGGCAAAAGAGCAGCATCAGGTCACATTCATCTGGGTAAAAGGCCATGCCGGACATCCACAGAATGAGCGGTGTGACCAGCTGGCTACTACAGCGGCAGACGGAAATAATTTAATAGAAGATGAGGGCTTATCCTTATGATCTATGGGGCTGTTTCAACACAGCCCCAATTTTTACGCAAATCTTACAAAATATTACTCCTTTCGAATTTGTATTCACAAGCACCTGATTTTGTGGTACTGTATGACTGGAAAACATTACTCTTTATCAGGGATGTGAAAGAATGAAAGACAGAAGGATATGGGTCATCATCGGTTGTATCCTGGTAGTAGGGATCGCCATTACCAGCTATACAAGTTCCGTTGTAAAAAAAGTCCCACAGGAACAGAAAATACAGGTTCTTTCTGAGACCACGGCTGAAACAGCAGTGGATAGTGACTCTGCGCCTTTGCAGGTAGTCCCCCGGGAAGCACAGGCAAAAATGAAAGCAGGTGATCCGGAACAGACAGAGGCAGCGGGTGCCGGGATACGTTCTGAGAAAGAAACAGAAGCCAGGACGGCAGAGGAAACAGAAGAAAGCAATTCCTCAGAAGATCAGGTGCAGGTCCAGGCGGCAGATCCTCCGGATGAAGGTTTGGAGCCGGTTTTACATGATGCAGAACCGGAACAGGAAAGCTATACAGACCGCCTGAGAAACTTAGACAGCCAGATCCAGAAAATGCAGGAACAGGAAACAGACTCCAATGTTTATTCCGCTAAAACTTCTGCAGAAACCCAGTTGAAAATGTGGGATGGGGAATTAAACACTGTATACAATGCATTATTAGAAGCCCTTCCCCAGGAAGAGGCCCAAAGCCTTGCAAATGAGGAAAGAGACTGGCTGAAAAAAAGAGAGTCAGACGCAGCTGACAGCTCCGGAAAAAGCGGAAACAGTTTAAGTTATGCCTCAAGCATGGTCAATCAGACCAGAGAGAGGGCCTATGAGCTGGCAAAACGGTGTGATGCACTGGCAGAAGAAAATTAAATAGAGATCTGTTACAATGAAAAAATGACTCTGGACATAGTTCCGGAGTCATTTTCTCTTGCTAATTCAGCGCTTATATGGTAAAATTCCGATTATGAGTTTATATACATGGTTTGTTTTAGGAGGGCATTCACAGGCGAAGTCTGTTCTGCCCGGATTTTTGCTGTCCTGAAATATTTACTGAAAAACCCTAAATCAAATTTATATAATGGAGGAAGAAAAAAGTGAAACAACCACAGTACCGCGGAGTGAACGAGCTGCGCCGTATGTTCCTTGAGTTCTTTGAGAGCAAGGGTCATCTGGCTATGAAGAGCTTTTCACTTGTACCGCATAATGATAACAGCCTTCTGCTGATCAACTCCGGTATGGCACCTTTAAAGCCTTACTTTACCGGACAGGAGATCCCGCCAAGAAGAAGAGTGACCACCTGCCAGAAATGTATCCGTACAGGTGATATTGAAAATATTGGAAAGACCGCACGTCACGGTACTTTCTTTGAGATGTTAGGAAACTTCTCTTTCGGTGATTATTTCAAGACAGAAGCGATCCACTGGTCCTGGGAATTCTTAACAGAAGTAGTCGGACTGGATCCAGACCGTCTGTATCCATCTGTTTACCAGGATGATGATGAAGCATTTGATATCTGGAACAAGGAGATTGGTATTGCACCAGAGAGAATTTTCCGTTTTGGTAAGGAAGATAACTTCTGGGAGCATGGTTCAGGTCCTTGCGGCCCATGTTCTGAGATCTACTACGACAGAGGCGAAAAGTACGGCTGCGGCAAGCCAGGATGTACCGTAGGCTGCGAGTGCGACCGTTACATCGAAGTATGGAACAACGTATTCAGCCAGTTTGATAATGACGGTCATGGCCATTATTCCGAACTGAAGCAGAAGAACATTGATACAGGTATGGGTCTGGAGCGTCTGGCAGTTGTTGTCCAGGATGTAGACTCCCTGTTTACTGTAGATACCAACAAGGCTCTGTTAGACAGAGTATGTGCTCTTTCTAACAAGGAATACCAGAAAGACCATGAGACCGATGTTTCCCTTCGTATTGTTACAGACCATATCAAGTCCTGTACCTTCATGATCTCTGACGGTATCATGCCTTCTAATGAAGGAAGAGGCTATGTCCTGCGCCGTCTGCTGCGTCGTGCGGCACGCCACGGAAGAAAGCTTGGCATCGAAGGCAAGTTCCTTGCAGAGCTTTCCAAGACTGTAATCGAACTTTCCAAGGACGGATATCCGGAACTGGAAGAAAAGCAGTCCATGATCTTTAAGGTACTGACGGAAGAAGAAGATAAGTTCAATAAGACTATTGACCAGGGTCTTGCTATCTTAGCTGAAATGGAAGATGCTATGGCAGCTGCCGGTGAGAAGACTCTTTCCGGTGAGAATGCATTTAAGCTGTATGATACTTATGGTTTCCCTGTAGACCTGACCAAGGAGATCCTGGAAGAAAAGGGCTGCACCGTTGATGAAGAAGGCTTCGCAGCAGCTATGAAGGAGCAGAAGGATAAGGCTCGTAAGGCTCGTAAGACTACCAACTACATGGGCGCAGATGTAACTGTATATCAGTCTATTGACGCTGCGATCACCTCTGAGTTTGTAGGATATGATAAATTAGATGTAGACTCCAAGATCTCTGTTCTGACTACAGAAGATGAGATCGTAGAAGCTTTAACAGATGGCCAGAGAGGAACCATTATCGCAGACCAGACCACATTCTACGGAACCATGGGCGGCCAGCAGGGCGATAAGGGTACCATCCACAGTGCAAACGGTGAATTCAAGGTAGAAGAGACCATTCATTTACAGGGCGGAAAGATCGGCCATGTAGGTGTTATGACTAAGGGAATGTTAAGCATTGGCGAGACAGTTACCTTATCTGTATGCCCGAAGAACCGTGCATTAACAAGCAAGAACCACAGTGCTACCCACTTACTGCAGAAGGCACTGCGTACTGTATTAGGAAGCCATGTAGAACAGGCTGGTTCCTATGTAGATGCAGGACGTCTCCGTTTTGATTTTACCCATTTCTCTGCTATGACTCCAGAGGAGATCAAAAAGGTAGAGGATATTGTAAATGAAGAGATCCAGGCTGCGCTTCCAGTTGTAACAGAAGTTATGACTTTAGATGAAGCAAAGAAGACCGGTGCTATGGCACTGTTTGGTGAGAAGTACGGCGAAAAGGTACGCGTTGTAAAGATGGGAGATTTCTCCACAGAGCTTTGCGGTGGTACCCATGTAGCAAATACAAGCACCATCGGATACTTCAAGATCTTTTCTGAGGCAGGTATCGCAGCCGGCGTAAGACGTATTGAGGCTCTTACCTCTGACGGTCTGATGAAGCATTATGCAGAAGTTGAAGCAGAGCTTCACGAAGCAGCTAAGGCAGCTAAGACACTCTGCAGCTCTTACAGCTAAGATCCAGTCCCTGTTAGACGAGATCAAGGCATTAAACTCTGAAAATGAGAAGTTAAAGAGCAAAATGGCAAATGACTCCTTAGGCGATGTATTAAGCCAGGTAAAAGAAGTAAATGGCGTTAAGGTACTTGCTTCCAAAGTAGCTGATGTAGATATGAACGGTCTTAGAAATCTGGGTGATCAGTTAAAGGATAAGATCGGTGAAGGTGTGGTTGTGATCGCTTCCGTTATGGACGGAAAAGTAAGTCTGATGGCAACTGTAACAGATGAGGCTCAGAAGAAGGGCGCTCATGCAGGCAACCTGATCAAGGCTATTGCTGGTCTTGTAGGTGGTGGCGGCGGCGGCCGTCCAAACATGGCTCAGGCAGGCGGAAAGAACCCGGCTGGTATTGAAGAAGCCTTAAAGAAAGCCGTAGAAGTAGTAGAAGAACAGACCAAATAAGCCTGTTTGAATAAAAAGTGCAAAAAACGCAGAAAAATATAAAATTTTTCTTGACGTATGGGAATTTTATGCTATAATCATAGCAGTGCTAAAAATACCCAAACAGTTGTATTATGCACAATTACACAACTGGAGGGAGGTTAGGTGTGAGCGATGTCAAACGTAATTGTTAAAGATAACGAGAGCTTAGACAGTGCTTTACGCAGATTTAAAAGAAACTGCGCAAAGGCTGGCATTCAGCAGGAAATTCGTAAAAGAGAGCATTACGAGAAGCCAAGCGTAAGACGTAAGAAAAAGTCTGAAGCTGCTCGTAAGCGTAAGTACAACTAATTCTCGCACGGAATTGGTTCACTTGAAGTAAAATAAATCGGCCGGTCGTCAGGTTTGCCTGATGGACCGGCTGTTTTATTTTTGTATAAAGTTTTGATTTATGCCCCGCCATCTGACGGGGCATGCTTAGCTATTTTACTTCTTTTAAGTCACATCTCGGTGAAGCTACCAGGGAGTAGTTAGTATGATAGATTACAAATCCCGGTGCAGCTCCTGCCACTTTCTTAATGTTCTTCTTCTGGATGTAGTCGATCTCAACCTTATCATTTTCACGGCCTTTGGAATAATAAGCTGCTAAAGCACCAGCTTCTTCAAAGACCCGGTCTGGCAGATCTGCCTGCCCGTTGCTCTTTACGATCGCATGGGAGCCTGGAATACCTTTTGCGTGGAACCACCAGTCGTTGCCGCTTGCCACTTTGAAAGTAAGCTCTTCGTTCTGATAGTTGTTCTTTCCTACGAAAATATCATATCCGTCAGAAGAAATATAATGGAAAGGCTTGCTTGTGATCTTTGGCCGCTTTTCGTTGGCACGGCGTTTCTTCACATAACCAAATTCCATTAATTCTTCCTTGATCTGCACCAGATCATTTTCCTCTAAGGCAATATCAAGGGCAGAACTTACAGACTCCAGATGGTCAACTTCGGCTTTGGTTTCCATGGTCAGCTGGCTTAAGGCTTCATAAGTACGTTTTAATTTATTATACTTGTCAAAATGCTTCTGGGCATTCTCACGGGCTGTCAGCTGCGGGTCTAATGGGATCGTGATCTCTTCATTATCATAATAATTAATACATTTAAAAGATTTTTCCCCACCCTTTAACTCGTAACCATAGGTGTTTAACAGTTCTCCGTAGATCCTGTATTTTTCACGCTTTTCGGTATCTTTTAACTGCTTTAACTGCAGGTCGTATTTTTTGCAGCTGCGCTCTAAGGCAGTCTGAACAATACGGCGCAGGTCAGAAGATTTCTGACGGATACGGGTAATGGTATCTCTGGAGGCGTAATAATTTTCCAGGAGAGTACTTATAGACTCAAACGTTTCCCTGCGGTATCCCTTTCCTTCATAGCAGGTCAGGGGAACAGAAGCATATTCTACAGGTGTATCCCCGTCATATACAACGGCAGGGCTGAAACGTCCTTCTTTGACATCCTCCATCATCAGCTGGAATGTATGATACAGATGAGTCAGTTCCGGGTCTGTCAGTTCGCCGGCGCTTCGGTCGGAGTCGATGGAAGCCAGATGGCAAAGTTCCTCCGCAACAATAGGGCTGATGCCGGTAAGGTGACCGTATAATGCTTTCTGCACAGAAGTAGGAGAGGATAAAATACAGCTGCGGAACACAGTTTCTGTAACGGTCAGAGGATTTTCCTTTGCAATGGTCTGCGGAATAAATATTCCCGTCCCGGAAGCACTTCACGCACAGAACTCATGCTGGCAGATACATGCTTGATACTGTCAATGATGGTTCCATCTTCCTTACGAAAATAATATTACTGTGTTTTCCCATGATCTCTACGATAGGCGCTTTTGCACAGATCCCCCAGCTCATCTAAATGTTCCAGCTCAAACTCTAAAATACGTTCCAGACCCGGGCTGCCTTTACAGAAACAATGCGGGCGCTGCCAATATGCTTTCTTAAAATGCATACAGAAATTAGGCGCAGTGAGAGGGCTGGTCTTATTATTTGCAGTAAGATAAATAAGAGGAAGACTTGCGCTTGCAGAGATCTGCAGCCGGTAGTTTTCTCTGTTGTTTTTTCATAGTAATAAGCAACTCATCC
>ENA-OQDL01000147-OQDL01000147.1-human-gut-metagenome-genome-assembly--contig:-NODE-147-length-46884-cov-5.876895_pt1 | contig 46884 bp, 46 predicted proteins | sample MGYA00242782_ERZ504609 | MGnify/ENA primary metagenome ERZ504609 (study PRJEB26092, sample SAMD00036320) | human gut metagenome | host: Homo sapiens | study: EMG produced TPA metagenomics assembly of... | reverse complement strand
GTCAATCAGTTTTCATTTTTTTTTCGACAAATCGTCATTTTCATAACAATAACCAAACGAATGTTCTTTTTATTTCCAAAAGTTATCCACACTATTCATCATCTTTCTTTGTGGATAATGTGGATAACTTCAGGGAATCTTTATTTTCCTCATTTTTCGATTTTCAATTGTGATAAGTTGAAAACTACTTTTTTCATTTTTTGCTATTTTGAATATTCTTGTCATATTTTGTGCATTTTGACTATCCACATATTTTTCTTGAAAAATATCGATTTTAGAATTTACAGTCAAATCTTTCATTTCCCACACATATTCTGGACAATGCATTGTTTTCTTTCTATTATTCTTTAATAAATCCGTCTGACAGCCACGATATTTGTATACGTTGCACTGCTGATACCAATTCCCTGAGCTTCATTCATTGCATTTACGATCTGATCATTTCCTATATATAAACCAACATGTCCTTCATATAAAATAAGATCCCCCGGCTGTGCGTCTTCATAACTCACTTCATATCCTGCACTTCGCTGTTCATAAGAAGTTCGTGGAAGACTTATACCAAAATGTGCATACACGGACTGGACAAATCCAGAACAATCTGCTCCATCTGTTAAACTTGTACCGCCCCACACATATGGATTCCCAATAAACTGACAGGCATAATCAATAACTTCCTGCCCTGACGCAACTGACTGAGCCGCTGCTTCTGCAGCCTGGGCTTCTGCTTCCGCCTTCGCAACCGCAGCTTCTTCTGCTTCCATTCGTTTTTGTTCTTCCTCTTTTGTCTCCCCATAAGAATAAGAACTTTCCTCTGTAACATAATCACCGCACACCCAGCCATTAACTTCACCAACCTGTATCGGATACCAGCCCTCTACAGGATCTGCTGTCACAAGATATTCTTCTCCCTGATCAATCTGAGTTAATACAGTAGTATCTGTCCCATGTCCTTCTCTGACATTCAGACAATCTGCTGTGACTGTTACATTCTCATTTGTATACTCATCTGACCTCGAACGGGCTTCTTCCCCTATGAACAATGTTTCCGTCGGAACATACCCCTCTGCATTTCCCGACCGAATCTTTGTCCATCCATCCAAATATTCCAACACAACTGCCGCTGAATCAGAATATAATTTTCCAACCCATTCACTGTTTTCATCTGCTTCGCTTCTAATATAGGTATAATCCCCCGTATTAGAAAACGCTATATTCAAATACTCTCCCTCTTCTGTCGGCACCAGATACAGATTGATATTGTTCTTTATTTCTGTCTGATATGATGCTTCCAAAATGTTTTCAATTCCTGTAACCGGAACCAGACTCTTCTCACTGTCATCAGTTTCTGCCGCCTGTGTTCTGACTACACTCCCCGGAATTATGATCATCCCTGCCATCATTGACATGATAAGCTTATGCTTCATCCGCATGTTACTCATATAAAACCTCCTTTATTTCCAGCCTTATCTTTTGTGGGAAGTTTTAATTGTTACATAATTGTTAATTTTTGTTACGCCGTAATTTTATCAATCAACCATAGATATGTCAACTGTTTTAATAGTTTTTTCATAATTATCGCCCTCCACCATTTGTAATTATTCCCCTTTTTTATTAATCTCAACGTCCATTTTGTTAATTATTTTGTAATATTTTGTCAGGAGAAATAAAAAAAACTTATTTTTTTCTATTGACAATTTTTAAAATATAAGTTATATTCTAATTACAGTAATCGTTACTGTTATTGATTCAATTTCAGAAAGAGGTGAATCTATGGCTGCAATTAAATATAGCCGACAGCGAGAAGCTATCAAGCATTATCTCGCTTCAACAAAAGAGCATCCCACTGCCGACACTGTTTATCTGCATGTTAAAGAGGATTTTCCTAATATCAGTCTTGGTACTGTTTACCGGAATTTGAATCTGCTGACAGATATCGGCGAAGCGATCAAGATCCCAACACCTGACGGCGGAGATCGATTTGACGGAAATGTTATTCCGCACAATCATTTTCTCTGTACAAGCTGTGGACGGTTACTGGATCTGGAACTGGATATGAAGAGTATTGAAGAAGTGAACCGGCTGGCCGGGGAGAATTTTGATGGAATCATCACTTCAAGTTCCACTTTGTTTTATGGGGAATGCAGTGACTGCATTAGAAAGTCTTAAGTTATAAAAAAAATTAATAAGAAAAAGGAGATTATCATTATGAAAAAATTTGTATGTACAGTATGTGGTTATGTTCACGAAGGAGATGCTGCACCGGCTGAATGTCCAGTCTGTCACGCACCAGCTTCTAAGTTCAAAGAGCAGGAAGGAGACAAAGTATGGGCTGCTGAACACGTTGTAGGTGTTGCACAGGGTGTCAGCGAAGATATTCTTGCAGATCTTCGTGCAAACTTCGCAGGAGAGTGCTCTGAAGTAGGAATGTACCTTGCAATGGCAAGAGTTGCTCACAGAGAAGGATATCCGGAAATCGGACTTTACTGGGAAAAAGCTGCTTACGAAGAAGCAGAGCATGCTGCAAAATTCGCTGAACTTCTTGGTGAAGTTGTAACAGACAGCACAAAGAAAAACCTTGAGATGAGAGTTGATGCTGAGCACGGTGCTACAGAAGGTAAATTCGATCTTGCAAAGAGAGCGAAAGCTGCTAACCTGGATGCAATCCACGACACAGTACACGAGATGGCTCGCGATGAAGCAAGACACGGAAAAGCATTCGAAGGACTGCTTAAGAGATACTTCGGCTAAACAAACCTTATCAGCAGATGCGATTGCTTCTGCTGTGATAAACCTGCCCATCGGGAAATGTTACATTCCCGATGGGCAGGTTTTTTAATCTTCTTTCTCTTTTCTTTCATCTGATAATTTAACTTTTTTGCCGGCAATGAGTTCCTGTTTCTCTTTTCTCCCTAACTGCTTAATTGCATATTCCCGCTTCATTGCCTGTTCTTTTGTCTCAAATTCCTCATAATAAGCCAATTCAACTGGCCTGCGTGCCTTCGTATATTTCGCACCTTTCCCGGAATTGTGCGCCTCCACACGTTTTTCCAGATCATTTGTCCAGCCCGTGTATAACGTTCCGTCACTACATTTTAGCATATATGTATAATTCAAAAACTCACCTCTGCTATCTCCCGCATTACTCTTTCGATGCTTGCTATTTATTATATCATGAATCTCTTATCCAAGACCAAAACTATGATGTAAGTGGCAAAATTTACTTTTGACACTCACATCATAGTATATTATCAAGAAAACTTTTCCTGTATCCGATGTTACTGTTCACACGATGTGCGACCAGCAACGCATCTCGCCATTTTAAATCGCCTTTGGCGATGGGGCGAGATGCATTCAAGTCAAAACACGCATCCTCCGTGTCAATCAGCGGAGTGATTGACACGGGAGTGAACAGTAACTATCCCATACAATATAGTATTGATCCTGCACCCGTAATCAAACTTTTGATTCCTTCATTTTATCCAAACAAATACAACTTTACTCCATAAAATTCATTGGGTCAACCGGCGCCCCGTCTTTCATAATTTCAAAATATAAATTTGGTCCTTCGACACTATAATATTTCGTCGGTGAATTCAGTGTTCCCACTTCCTCTCCGGCTGCAATATAATCTCCAACTGCTGCCGCCACTTCATCCAGTTGGCCATAAACCGCAGTATACCCATTTCCCATATCAAGTGTCACGGTAGTTCCTGTCTGGGCAGTCTGTTCAATACTCTCTACAACTCCTGCTGCCGCTGCGTGGATTACTTCTCCCTGCGTTCCACCAATAATCAGTGCAGGATTATATTTATACTGCTCCAATGTTGGAAAATATACTGTATGATCCATACTAAAACTCAAAAGTGTTGCTCCGCTTGCCGGCCAGGCAAGTGTACTTTCCTGAGTAAACCACACATTCTGTGTATTTGAAGATGCCGTGCTTTGAATTTCCTCTGTGGATGTATTTCCATTCTCCATACTGTTTTCATTCTCTTGCTGAACATCCTTTTGGGATTCCTGGTTTTCTGCATTATCCTCTTCTGAATCTGTGTCTGTAGGAAGAATATCATCTGTATTCGCCAATGTACTATCATCTTCTGTAAGCTGTTCTGCTGTTGTTTGCGCATCTTTGATCTGCTGCTCCATATCTTTTTTGTAATGATTGTATGTGTAGCTCCCAACCATTGTAATTACCGCAACAAAACAAAGTACTGCGCCAACTGCAGCTCCCTTTCCTTTCAAAAAGGCCGGTCTTTCATTTTTATTCATAATCATCACCTCTGGCTATAGCATTGCCTGAAATGATCGATCTTATTCATCTATGTGGTGTAGTTCTGTTCCTTCATAAAAATATTGCAGGATCTCTTCATAATTTTTCCCATCCTTTGCCATTTCCTGTGCAGTCCACTGACTCATTCCGAATCCGTGCCCTTTTCCAACCGTTGCAATCTTCAACCCGTGTGGACTTTCATAAAAAGAAAATGAACTCGAAGGAAGTTTCAGTGCATCACGGAACTGATCTCCTGTACATATCGTCTCTCCAATCCTCATTTTTCGGACATAACCGGAAGAATCCCATTCCTGAATTTCAAAATCTTCATATCCATAACCATTTTCCGCTTTTTTCTGTTCCTCTGCCACAAGGAATTCTCTACATCTCTTTTGTATCTCTTTATATTCTATCAAATGTACCTGAATTTCATCTTCTGCCGCCTTGTCAAGCGGACATTCTTTTGCTGTGATGTACGGATAATCTGCATTCCCAAGTACCTCCTGCACGTCTCTGGTCTTTCCATTACTGGATTGATGAAACGGTGCCCATGCAAAGGTCTCATGATACCACAATACAATTCCTTTTGTTTCCTGTGCTGCCTGTTGACATTTTTTCAAATTCTCTTCGTATTTTGGCCCCCACTTTTTCTTCATCTGAGTCTGCGTCAGACATTTATCCAAAATAGTTTGCTTTTCTTTCTCTGTTCTGTACAACTCTGTACGTAGAACAACCGCCTGTGCCTTCAATGCTTCTATTTCATATCCTCCATCTGTTTCTCCTGCGAGTATTCCTGCGAGATACACAGATGCATTATCGCTGTCAGCTCCCTGCACCGCATTCTTTCCGTTTATAAAAACAGAAATGATGTAAGGAAGTAAAAACAGTATGATAAGAAATGCAAAAAATAACTTTATTTTATTTCTAATTGTATCACGCATAAAAACAGCCCTCCATACTCTATTGTATGGAAGGCTGTCCTATTTTAGAACTTATCTGGTTTCATTCTCCGTGTAATTGCTTATTCGAAAAGGTCCTGTCCTGATGGAACTTCAACCTTCTCCAGATGCCAGATATCACGAACATACTCTTCGATTGTTCTGTCAGATGTGAACTTACCGCTGCATGCTGTGTTCATCATTGCCATCTTAGACCATCTCTGCTGATCTCTATAAGCTTCTTCTACTCTCTTCTGTGCATCTGCATAAGAACGGAAGTCTTTCAGAATGAAGTAAGTATCTGCTTTGTCTGTACACTGTGTATTCAGCAGTGAGTTATACAGATTGATATACATGTTGTGATCGCCGTTAGAATATGTTCCATCCATCAGCTGATCTACGACACGTTTGATCTCCCAATCATTAAAGTAAACATCTGTTGGGTTGTAACCGCCATTGTTCTCGTAATTGATTACTTCCTGTGAACTCAGACCGAAGATAAATGCATTCTCTTCTCCGACTTCATGAACGATCTCTACATTTGCTCCGTCCATTGTTCCGAGTGTCGGTGCACCGTTCAACATGAACTTCATGTTACCTGTACCGGATGCCTCTTTGGAAGCTGTTGAAATCTGTTCGCTGACATCTGCCGCTGCGAAAAGAATCTCTGCATTGGATACTCTGTAGTCTTCGATAAATACAACTTTCAGCTTTCCGTTGATGCTTCTGTCGTTATTTACAACATCTGCTACGGAGTTGATCAGTTTGATTGTCTCTTTCGCACGAAGGTATCCTGCTGCTGCCTTTGCTCCGAAGATAAATGTTCTTGGGTAGAAGGACATCTCCGGATGCTCTTTGATCTGATTGTACAGATACATGATATGCAGGATATTTAACAGCTGACGTTTGTACTCATGCAGACGTTTTACCTGAATGTCAAAGATAGAGCGAGGATCTACATCGATTCCGTTATGCTCTTTGATATATTTCGCAAGGCGAACTTTATTCTGGTATTTAATTTCCATAAATTCACGTCTTGCGTCTTCGTCTTCAACAAGTGGTTTCAGCTTTGCAATCTGAGACAGATCTGTGATCCATCCATCACCGATCTTATCTGTGATCCAATCCGCAAGAAGTGGGTTTCCATGTGCGAGGAAACGTCTCTGTGTGATTCCATTTGTCTTATTGTTGAATTTCTCAGGCATCATCTGATAGAAATCTTTCAGTTCCTGTTTCTCAAGGATCTCTGTATGAAGCTGTGCAACACCATTTACAGAGAATCCTGCAACGATTGCCATGTTAGCCATACGAACCTGTCCGTTCATAAGGATTGCCATTTTGCGGACTTTCTCTTCATTTCCCGGATACATTTCGCGAACCTTAATCAGGAAACGACGATCGATCTCCTGTACAATCTGGTAAATACGTGGAAGCAGTTTAGAGAACAGGTCGATTGGCCATTTCTCAAGTGCCTCTGCCATGATTGTATGGTTTGTATAAGCACAAGTCTTACTTGTAACTTCCCATGCATCCTCCCAGCTTAATCCTTCTACGTCGATGAGGAGACGCATTAATTCTGGAACTGCAACTGTCGGGTGAGTATCGTTCATCTGGATAACAACCTTCTCATGCAGTTTTCTGATATCACCATGTTTTTTCTTATACTTCTCGATCAGAGCCTGAAGACTTGCAGAAATAAAGAAATACTGCTGTTTCAGACGAAGCTCTTTTCCTGAGTAATGGTTATCGTTCGGATAGAGAACATCAACGATCAGTTTTGCAAGGTTTTCCTGCTCTACTGCTTTGTGATAATTTCCTCTGTCAAATTCATCAAGTTTAAAGTCTGTGATCGGTTTTGCATCCCATACACGCAGTGTATTTACTACGTGATTGCCATATCCAACGATTGGCATATCATACGGAACTGCCATGACAGACTCATAGTTTTCCTGGATAAATTTATCTTTTCCTGTAACAGGATCTTTCTCGAAACGGATATTTCCGCCAAAACGTACTTCTTTTGCGTACTCTTCACGGCGAATCTCAAACGGATTTCCTTCTTTCAGCCAGTTGTCCGGAACCTCTACCTGATATCCATCTTTGATTTTCTGTTTGAACATTCCGTAACGATAACGGATTCCACATCCATATGCCGGGTAATTCAGTGTAGCGAGAGAATCAAGGAAACATGCTGCAAGACGTCCAAGACCTCCATTACCAAGAGCCGCATCCGGCTCCTGGTCTTCAATCACGTTCAGATCAATATTCATCTCTTCCAGTGCTTCTTTTACTTCTTTATATGCTGTCATATTGATGAGGTTGTTGCCAAGTGCACGTCCCATAAGGAACTCCATTGACATATAGTGTACTGTCTTAGCGTCTGTCTCATCATATCTTTTTTGTGTCTCAATCCAATCATCGATAATCACATCTTTGACTGCATAGGATACTGCCTGGAATAACTGCTGCGGCGTAGCCTCATCGATTGTCTTTCTGTAAAGTGTCTTAACGTTATCCTTTACTGCCGCTTTAAACGCTTTTTTCTCGAATCTTTTACTGAACATGTTTATTACTCTCCTTTTTTCTCAACACCCATTGTAACTGCTTCGCCGTTGATCTTCCATTCTTTCACGTAACCATCCGGCTGTGCTTTTACAACTTCATCAGCAAGTACCTCACCTGCGATCAGTGTGTTGTTCTTTTCGAAGACAGCTTCTGCCTTTTCACTACCCTCGTATGTAACTTTGATTCTGTCCATAACTTCGAAATCAGCTTCTTTTCTCATTGTCTGGATCTTGCTGATGATCTCACGTACAAATCCCTCTTCCAGCAGCTCTGGTGACAGGTTTGTATCGAGAACAACTGTGATTCCGTTGTCATTTACAGATTCATATCCTTCAATCTGTGCTGTATCAATCAGAAGATCTTCCTTGAAGAGTTCAATCTCCTGTCCGTTTACATCCAGTTTGAGTGCACCTGTAGCGTTGAGCTCATCCATTGCTGCATTTCCATCGATGTCGTTAAGCGCCGCTTTGATACCACCTAACATCTTACCATATTTCGGTCCGACTGTCTTTAATTGTGGTTTAAAACTATAAGAAGTAAAGTCTCTTACATCATCTGTGAATTTAACATTTTTAACATTCAGCTCGTCTGCAACGATCTCCTGATAGAATTCCGGAAGATCAAAATCTGCTTTCACAAACATCTTTCCGATTGGCTGACGGTTCTTGATGTTGGATGCATTACGGCATGCACGTCCCATAACAACAAGGTCAAGAACATGTTCCATGTTATTTTCAAGTTCTTTATCAATCTGTTCTTCATGAACTTCCGGGAAGTCACAAAGGTGAATACTTTCCGGAGCATCCTTATCAATGCTGCGAACCAGGTTCTGATAAATCTCTTCTGTCATGAACGGGATCATCGGAGCTGCTGCCTTAGATACTGTAACAAGAGCTGTGTACAGAGTCATGTAAGCATTGATCTTATCCTGCTCCATTCCCTTTGCCCAGAAACGCTCACGGCTTCTTCTTACATACCAGTTACTCAGATCATCTACGAAGTCCTGAAGCACACGTGCTGCCTCTGGGATTCTGTAATTGCCAAGATTATAATCTACATCTTTTACCATTGTGTTCATCTTGGAGAGGATCCACTTATCCATAACCGGAAGTTTATCATATTCCAGAGTATATTTTGTTGCATCAAAATTATCAATGTTCGCATAAAGCACGAAGAATGCATAAGTATTCCAAAGTGTTCCCATGAACTTACGCTGTCCTTCCTGAACGGCTTTTCCGTGGAAACGATTCGGAAGCCACGGAGCACTGTTGATGTAGAAATACCAGCGGATCGCATCTGCACCGTATTTCTCCAGTGCATCAAACGGATCAACGGCATTTCCTTTAGACTTACTCATCTTCTGTCCATTTTCATCCTGAACATGTCCAAGAACGATAACATTCTTATATGGAGCCTTGTTGAACAGCAGTGTTGAGATTGCAAGCAGAGAGTAGAACCATCCTCTTGTCTGGTCTACAGCCTCGGAAATAAAGTCTGCCGGGAACTGTCTTTCAAACAGATCCTGATTTTCAAATGGATAATGATGCTGTGCAAATGGCATTGATCCACTGTCGAACCAGCAGTCGATAACTTCCGGTACTCTGTGCATCTCTTTACCACACTCCGGACACTTGATTGTTACAGCATCAATGTATGGGCGGTGAAGCTCGATATCATCCGGACAGTTATCAGACATTGATTTCAGTTCTTCAATGCTTCCGATAGAGTGCATATGTCCACACTCACACTGCCAGATATTCAGTGGTGTTCCCCAGTAACGGTTACGGCTGATTCCCCAGTCCTGAACGTTCTCGATCCAGTCACCGAAACGTCCTTTACCGATACTTTCCGGAATCCAGTTGATTGTGTTATTATTTCTGATCAGGTCTTCGCGAACTGCTGTCATCTTGATGAACCAGGACTCACGTGCATAGTAGATCAGTGGAGTATCACATCTCCAGCAGTGAGGATAGCTATGCTCGAACTTCGGTGCATCATAAAGAAGTCCTCTTGCATCCAGATCCTTTAATACTTCCGGATCAGCCTTCTTCACAAACAGACCGGCGAACGGTGTAGATTCTGCCATATCACCCTTCTCATCTACAAGCTGTACGAATGGAAGATCATATTTTCTTCCTACATTCGCATCATCTTCACCAAATGCTGGTGCGATATGAACGACTCCTGTACCATCTGTCAGAGTTACGTACTCATCACATACAACATAGAATGCTTTCTTGCGCTGTTTTGCTGCCTCGTCTGCTGCACACTGATACAGCGGCTCATACTCTTTTCCTTCCAGATCAGTTCCCTTGTAAGTCTCAAGAATTTCATAAGCATCTTTGCCTTCTTCTGCAAGTCTTCCAAGAACTGTGTCAAGCAGTGCGCAAGCCATATAATATACATGTCCGTCTGCTGCCTTAACCTTTGCGTAATCTTCTTTCGGATTTACACAAAGTGCAAGGTTGGATGGAAGTGTCCAAGGTGTTGTTGTCCATGCAAGAATATATGCATCTTCATCTTTTACTTTAAAACGAACGATTGCTGAACGCTCCTTAACATCCTTGTATCCCTGTGCAACTTCCTGTGCGGAAAGCGGTGTTCCACAACGCGGGCAGTAAGGAACGATCTTAAATCCTTTGTAAAGGAGTCCCTTATCCCAGATCTGCTTCAGAGCCCACCATTCAGACTCAATAAAGTTGTTATCATAAGTTACATATGGGTGCTCCATATCAGCCCAGAATCCAACTGTACCGGAGAAATTCTCCCACATTCCTTTGTATTTCCATACACTCTCTTTACATTTCTTGATAAATGGTTCAAGACCATATTTCTCAATCTGATCTTTTCCATCAAGACCAAGAAGCTTCTCAACTTCAAGCTCTACCGGAAGGCCATGTGTATCCCATCCGGCCTTTCTTGGAACCATATACCCTTTCATTGTACGGTATCTTGGGATCATATCCTTGATAACACGAGTTAAAACGTGTCCGATATGCGGTTTACCATTTGCTGTCGGAGGTCCATCATAGAAAATATAATCCGGGCACCCTTCTTTTTCATCCATACTTTTCTGGAAGATTTCATTATCATCCCAGAACTTTTCAACTTCTTTTTCACGGCTGACAAAATTCATGTCAGTTGAAACTTTCTTATACATGTTCTTATCCTTTCCTGAGTTTATTTTATGATTCTTAAAAAAAGAAAGGCTTCCGTCCTGTAATAGGACGAAAGCCTGAACTTCTCTCGTTAAACCACCTGTTACATCATACTTAGGTCTGATTTCTGACCTGCATATGGTATCCTTTAACGCCGGACACGCGTCAGTCCTTACTCTCTCTTTCTGCAGAAACCTCTTTTCTGCATCTGTTTCAGGAACTGCTGCTCTGGAGTGATCTTCAAAAATCTCTTACTTGCACCGAACTCCCACCATCTCCGGCTCGCTGTAACGTTCGGATAAATCCTACTGTCTCCGTCATCGCTTTATCTGTGAACTTCTACACACGGCTTATTATAAAGAGATTCTTGCCTCTAGTCAAGGTTTATTATGATAAAAAAAGTGCGAAAAAACGTTGTTTTCAGCGTTCTTTCGCAAATTTCTGTTTTCTTATCTGCGGCGTTTCTTCTTTCTTTTCACATTACCACTCTTTGCATTTCTTCTTTTTCCTTTTTTTCTTCTGCGACGTCTTATCTGCTTCCGGTAATTCGCAAGTACAACAATGATGATCAATAAAATCACAACTGCAATTACAACTCCGATCACAATTTTCATAAACTTTGAAATCCCGGTTACGACAGTTGAAGTTGTCTTATCTTTCTTTTTTCCCAAAACAGCTGCACTGCTTTCCTCTGTTTTTTCTATCGCAGCTTTCACACTGCCTACTTCCTGCCCTTTATAAGTAAATGTTACTGTTCCGGATCCATCCTTGTTGCTGTCTTCCTTCACTTCTGCTTTCACATCAGAAAATTGTGCACTCTTCGGAAGTACGATATAAGCATCTTCATCTTCATAAGACTTCACACCTTCCGGAAGCTTCTGATCCTTCAAAGATATTTTCGAAAAATTACTGTAAGCATAATCAAACATCGCACGAGTATCTATATAAGCATCATTTCCAAAATCATAAAGTACAACCGCAACAAGCTGCATATCTCCGTTATCTGCCATTGTCACAAGCGTTGTTCTTGCCTGATCTGTGTAGCCGGTCTTACCGCCCTTGCAGTATTCATAATAATTATCATTCTGTGGCCAGAGCATCTTGTGCTTCTGCTGAAAAGTACGTTCTTCATTCACCAGATTCGTTACCGGAATCGTATGGCTTAACGATTGGGAAATTGTCCGGAACGCTTCCTTCTGATAAACTGCTGCACCAATTCTTGCCATATCATGCGCCGTTGTATAATGTTGTTCATCATGAAGTCCGTTCGCATTCGTCCAGTGTGAACCTGTACATCCAAGTTTTTCTGACTCATCATTCATCGCCTGAATAAATGTGTCATAACCTCCGCCCATCTTCTTGCCAACACTCTCAGCTACTGCATAAGAGACCTCATTTGCCGATGCCAGCAGAACGGCATAGAGCGCATCTTCCATACTGATCTGCTCCCCCGGCGTCATGCCGATATGGGCATCGCCATATTCCAGAAAGGAGATGCTGTCCTGGGAAAATTCTACCGTATCTGTAAGCTCTGCATTGTCCAACGCAACCAATGTTGTCAAAAGTTTCGTAATACTCGCCGGATAATGCTTCTTTTCAATCTGCTTGCTATATAAAACCGCCCCACTATTCATATCCATAACGATTGCGGAATCCGCATAAGTTGCCGGTCCCTGTGGCCAGTTCTCCACACTGTTTGAATCTGGTGCGATCGCATAACAGTTCTGACGCTGTGTCTCCCTGTCTTCTTCCTCTGTCTGAGTTGAATCTGTTGTGGCTGCCGCCGTTTCTTCCTCAGCAAATGTCTGTACTGACGGCATCAATATCATAGATGCCGCCAGGAAAAGAGACAGACAGCGCTTTCCGTATTTCTTAAAATTTATCATAAAGGAAATCCTCCGGTTGTTTGAATTCATAACGCAAAAATCCCCACAGACCTTTCATCTGTGGGGAATCTGTAGTTTTATTATAAGTCGCAACAACTTTTTTTTCAATCATAATTTATCACTTTTAAAATCACTAATTCTACCAAGAATTTTTCAACTACTCTATGTAAAATTTCGTCCTGTACTCTACTAGCTTTGCAAATAAAATTTCAAGAATGATAAACATCAATGTCATAGACTCAAAATTGGTCTCCTCCAATACAGTGACTTCCTCTATATTTACAAACAAATTTTTGGTGCTCATTCTGGCCAGTGTATTATTCCCATATCGAGTCAAAGAGATTGTTGTCACACCTTTGCTGTTCGCCTGAATCATAATATTACGTATAAAATCACTTTCTCCTGATTTTGATACAACAAAAAAGATATCATCCGGCTTCATCAGTTTTACAACTTTGCGCACTTCACCCTCCGCCGGAATATCATTAACCAGAATATTCAACGACAACATCATTCTCTGAAATTCCCGGCAGACTGATTTCTGCAGACTCCCCGTCCCATACATAAAAATTCTTTTCGCATTATATAAAATCTGACAGATATCATCGTAGTTCTGTGACTGGAAATGATGTATGGCCTTGATATTGCTGTCACATATCAAGGATACCAAATTACGTGACACAGGCACTTCGTCTTCTTCCAGTTCAAAGCGCAGACAGGCTTTTAATTCACTATAGCCGGATAAGCCAATCTTCTGTGCAAAACGCATGACCGTACTCCGAGATACATTGCATAACTGTGCGAGTGCTTCAATCGTCATGTTCAGACATTGTTCTTTATTTTGAGTAATATACCGCCAGATAATAAGATCATTTGGATTCAATTCATCATAATGTCTGCTGACTAACGCCTCTAATTTCATGCCATCACCTCATTTTCTCGATTATTTATTATTTCTATACTATCACAATCTTCTTATTTATTCCACAATTCTTCCCTGCTCCTTCCTGCTTAACACAAGAAAAAAACTGCTGCGCTACTGCACACCAGTTTTTTCTTTAGACGCAATCGTATTTCTACTATGTCTTTTATTTTATTATGAAAGTTCCGGCCAGTATTCTTTGTTTGCCTCAATCAGCTCATCCAGAATCTTCTTTGCAATCTTTGCACTTGGTACCGTCTTACTTAACGTAAGTGCCTGCCACAACTTCAGATAGGAATGTTCCATCCACGCATCTACCGTAAGTTTCTCAACCGCTACCTGCTGCTCCATAAGTCCCTTCTGGAACTCTGGAATCTTTCCTACTGCCAGTGGCTCCGGTCCGTTACTTCCAACAAGACATGGAATCTCAACCATTGCTTCCGGATCAAAATTGGAAATTGCTCCGTTGTTTGGTACAATCAGAAGCATTCTTTCTTTTGTATTAAATGCAAGTGCGCATGCCAGATCGACAATAAATGTTGCATGTGCTCCGACTGCAAAAGTATATCCTTCCGCACTACCTTTTTCGATAATGCCTTTCGCCGTATCAAATACTTCTTTCTCACGAGAATCCATTACTTCGTTTGCTCTCGTATATTCTTTGTTTGAATGCTCTACAACTTCATCCTGAAGCAGATAATATTTAAGGTACGTGTTCGGTACTGTCTCTGGATCCAATGCGTAAACATCTTTTGCCATCAGATAAGTATCTTTCCAGCTCTGGGCACGGTGCTGATAATCTTCCGTCTCCTTCGCATATCCTTTTTCTTTCACAAATGCCTTCAGTTCAGGCATCAGATCCTTTCCTGCTTTATCTGTAATGCTTGTCCACCATCCAAAATGGTTTAATCCATAATATCTTACTATCATTTCTTTTCTTGATTCCAGATTTAGGATATTTGCCATAATATTTTCCAGTGCAACTGGCATATCACAGATATTGATAATTCTTGAATTCGGACGGAGTCTTCTTGTCGCTTCTGCCACAATCGCTGCCGGATTGGAATAGTTCAGCATCCATGCATCTGGAGAATATTTCTCCATATAATCAAGAATCTCCAGAACACCTGCAATGGATCTCATTCCATATGCGATTCCTCCTGGTCCGCAAGTCTCCTGTCCAACAACATCATATTTCAGCGGAATCTTTTCATCCAGTTCACGCATCGCATAAAGTCCGACTCTGATATGTGCAAATACAAAATCAATGTTCGTAAATGCCTCTTCCGGATCTGTTGTATAAGAAAACTTAATCTCCGGATGCTGCTCTTTCATCATAATTTCCATTGCTTTTCCGATTGGCTCCTGACGAGACGCAAGATTGTCATATAATTTAATTTCTTCTACCGGGAATCGATAAGACTCCTCTGCAAGCATTAATACAATTCCTGGTGTATAAGTACTTCCGCCTCCGGCGATTGTAATGTTAAATTTTTTCATTATATTTTCCTCTTTTTTCTATTATTTCTACAGTAATTTTTCAAATTCTTCTCTTACGTTGGGAACACTCAGACCAACAATAACCTGAAGCGCTGTTCCATTTCTCACAACACCATGCGCGCCATTTTCTTTGAAATATGCATCCGGCAGTACCTTATCAACATCCTTCACCGATACACGAAGACGGGTAGCACAGTTTGTTACATCGATGATATTTTCTTTTCCGCCAAGACCTTCCATATAAACTTCTGCTGCTATCTGATATTTGTTGTCTGAACTATTTTCTTTCTTTGCTTTGTATTCTTTCTTTGTATACAGTTTACTTTCTTCATCATCTGCTTCTCTTCCCGGTGTCTTCAGATTCATCTTAAGAATCAATGCACGGAACAGTACAAAATAGATGGCTGAGAAAATCAATCCAATCACAATCTGAAGTACATAGCTTCCACCATGTGTGCTCCAAAGAGGTACCCAGTTCAGAGACGCATTCTGGATCAGTCCCAAACTGAAATCTCCACTGATTCCACATGCAAATGTGATTGCTGACATCAATCCTGCAAGCACTGCATGACACAGATACAAAACAGGAGCGATAAAAAGAAATGTAAATTCCAGTGGCTCTGTAATTCCTGTGAACATTGCTGTAATCAATACCGGAATTAAAAGTGCAAGTACTTTCTTTTTCTTATTTGGTTTTGCTGTCACATAGATTGCTCCGCTGATTCCAAGTGGTGCAAACATCTTACTCATACCTGTAAGAGCGAATCCTCCTGCCGGGAACATTGCTGCAATGAGAACCTTTCATAGAAGCGAATTCTGAAAGATGCGCAACCCAGTATGCCATTGATTCCACCGTCAACAATTGCTGAATCATATAAAAATGGAGCGTAAATGAAATGATGAAGTCCAAACGGAATCATCAATCTTTCAAGGAATGTATACATCCCTACTCCGAAGACTCCTGTGCTTGCAAGAAAGCTCTGCACACTGGCAATTCCATCCTGTACATGTGGCCAGATCAGGCATGCAAGAACAGAAACAGGAATCATAACAAAGAATCCAATTAGTACAACCATTGGAGAACCTTTGAATGTCTCAACATATTTCGGCACTTCCATGTCAAAAAACTTATTATGAAGATAAACTGCAATTCCTGCAATGATCAGTGCTCCAACAATTCCCATATCCAATGTTCTTACACTGGCAATTGTTGCAAGTCCGCTTGTTCTTTCTACAGATTCAAAATCAACACCAAAAACCGGCCCCCAGTACTGCAAAATAGAACTTGTCAGATAAAGAAAGGTAGCATAGATTACAAATATCTCAAGACATGCTCTTGCCTGCTGTTTCTTTGCAAGTGATACCGGAAGACCAATTGCAAATATCAATGGCATCTGTTTAAATACCGTGTTTGCTCCATTATAAATGATATCCCAGACCTTGTACCAGGTAGTCTCAGGATCTGCCAAAGATCCAAATACCAGATTATTCTTAAATAAAGTTGCGAAACCTACAATAATTCCAAAGACTGCAAAAAATAACACCGGCGTGAACATCGCTCCACCAAAGCGCTGTACTTTTTGCATCAAAGTACTTTTCTTTTCACTCATATCCTCATTCCTCCTACGTAACTTGTTTACAACTGTTTACAAATTCTCTGTCATCAACAGTGTTTTTTCATTCATGAATTACTCTGTACATATAATACATACACTCTGGCGTTTCAACAATACTTTTTGTACATTATGCCCCCCTTCACAGCGTTAGATCTCTTTCACATTTTCTGTGACATTTCACATTTCCAATCCTGCTGATTCAAAAAAGAGGGCGCGGATTCATCATTTGATATGTGGTGATATCAACGAATAAATCCACGCCCTCTTTTTCATTCATTTTTTTCTCTATTGAATCTCATACATCATAATCTGCGCCTCTTCTGCCTCTACCAGAAGACTGTCTGCCTTTGGATAAAATCGTGTGGAAAATACAGCTTCTCCATCATTCACAAACACTTCCACGGAAGAATGATCTACCAAGATTTCTACATCTGTAACAGAATCCAATGCAATATAACGCATTCCTCTTCCGGCAGATACTGAATTCTTATCCTGGCTTGTAAAATGCATCTCGAATCTTCCATTTTTGTACTCAAGAATCAATTCTTCATCAATCACTGTCCTGAATTCATTGTTCTGAATGCCCGAGATATTCACATCATAGACTTTATATCCATCTTTTTTCAACATTCCGGCTGACTTATCCACAAGAGTTTTCTTCTTTTGCAATTCTCTGACCGGTCTCTGACAAACTTTGCCATCTTCTACAAATACTTCTCTCGGAAAAGTGAAGCAGTGCTGCCACCCTTCTGCGATCGTCGGATTGGTATATTCTTCACAATCCGGCATTCCCATCCAACTGATATGGATTCTTCTGCCATCTTCTGTCTCAAAGCTTTGTGGGGCATAGTAATCAAATCCATAGTCCCAAAGCTGATACTCGGAGAGTTTATAGTCTTCCAGAATATCCCCATCTACTAGGAAGTATCCGGACTGATAAACATTTCTGTCGTCCCAGATACCACCCTCAAGTCCCTGCACAGACGCCGAGAGAATTTTTGTTCCGTCTACCTCAAAATAATCCGGACATTCCCACATGTATCCGAATGGTTCTTCTGATTCCACGCGGCTTCTGAAATTCCAGTTGATTTTATCTTTTGACTCAAAGATCAATGCCTGTCCGACATCTTCTTTTGTACGCGCACCCTGAATCATGTAGTAAGTATCTCCTTCTTTCCATATCTTCGGGTCACGCACATGGCAGGTCAGATCTGACGGATAATCAACATTTCTCATTAGTTCTTTCTTCGGACCGAATGTCTTTCCATCCTCACTGACAACAAGAACCGTATTTGACTCGCGTCCTGTGTTGATATAGTCAAAATCTCCGTCTTCCAACTTTACATTACCTGTATAGTAAACATACATTTTGTCATCTTCGATAAATGCTGATCCGGAGTATACACCATGACAATCAAATGGCTGATCCGGATATAACTTTACTCCCTGGTATTCCCAGTCGATCATATCTTTGCTTGTATAGTGCCCCCACATCTTTACGCCGCCTTCGGCATTAAATGGAGAATACTGAAAAAATGCATGATAGATCCCATTCAACTGGCACAATCCGTTCGGATCATTGAGCCAGCCAACAGGAGGCATCAGATGCAGCTTCTCACGATAATCCGCTCCTTCTTTCTGCTCTTTTTCTTTCATCATCTCTTCCGTCATATCTACCAGTTTGATCAGATCCCTTGTTAATGCATTCATGCTCTTGTCTCCCTTTTTCCATTTACAGCCGTTCTATTCTGCAAGAATTCTTCTTTGAATAAAACGGCTGTATCTTTTTAATCACTGTTCAATTTATTTCTCAATCTTCATTACGAGATCAGCTGTTGTAACTGTTCCCGCTGCTGTCTTCTCTACTTTGCTGAAGTCATCTGCATTCGTCAGTATCATCATCGTAGTTGCCGGATGTCCTGCTGCTTTGATAGCATCCAGATCTGCTTCGATCAGCACATCGCCCTTACGAACTTTTGCTCCGTCTGCTACTTTCTTTACAAATCCTTTTCCATCCATGGAAACTGTATCAATTCCAATGTGGATCAGAAGCTCTGCTCCTGCTTCCGTTGCGATGCATACTGCATGCCCTGTATCGAAGATATTCATTACTTCACCGTCACATGGTGCTACAATCTTTCCATCTGTTGGCTCAACTGCAACAGTTGTTCCAAGCATCTCTGATGCAAATGTCTCATCTGCTACTTCTGCTGTCGGAACAACAGTTCCATTTACCGGACTTGTGATTTCTTCTACAGAAACAGTTTTTTCAGCAGAGTTCTCTGTCTCTTCCGCATTTGCTTCTGCTTCTTTATTCTCAACCGCTGCCTCTGTCCTGGCTGCCTGAGTTGCAGGCTCTTTATCTTTGTAAATCATGAAGGAGATCACAAATGCTACTCCTACTGAAATTGCCATCTCGATAATGTACTGAAGCGGCTGATTCAGGCAAAGCAGAATACCGAAGATACCTGTTACTCCTGTTCCCTTTGCTCCAAGATGTACAAGTGATGCATACAGAGCTCCACATCCTCCACCAATACATCCTGCGATAAATGGTTTGAAGAATCTTAAGTTTACACCAAAGATTGCCGGCTCTGTGATTCCCATAAATGCACTAAGTGATGACGGGAGTGCAAGGGATTTAACTTTCTGATCTTTTGATTTAATTCCAACTGCTAATGCTGCCGCACCCTGTGCTACATTTGCTGCACTTGCAAGTGGAAGCCAATAAGTTACTCCGTATTTTGCCAGCTGACCGATGTCAATTGCTGTGTACATCTGATGAATACCTGTTACTACTGTCGGTGCATACAAGCCTCCCATGATCAGACTTCCAAGTCCGAGCGGAAGTGTCAGCATCCACTGGATTGCTCCAAGGATCGCATTCTCACCCCATACAAAGATCGGTCCTACGATGGAGAGTGTAAGATATCCTGTCACAAATACGCTGACAAGTGGTGTTACAAACAGGTCAAGTGCTGCCGGAACTACCTTGTGCAGCTTCTTTTCTAATACAGAAAGGATCCATACTGCAATAATAACCGGGATTACATGTCCCTGGTATCCAACCATGTCGATGTGATACAGTCCGAAGAATACGCTCTGTGTCTGCTGTACACCTTCCGTTGCAACCGTATAAGCGTTCTGCAATGACGGATGAATCATAATCATACCGATAACGGCTCCAAGATACTGGTTTGCACCAAATGCTTTCGCAGCTGAAAATGCAATCAGAATCTGCAGAAATGTATAAGCGATATTACTGAACAGATTCGCAAATACATAAATAGAACTATTTGTATTGATTGTTAAAAATCCATTTGCATTCATAAAATCCAGTGCATTCATGATTCCCATCAGGAAACCACTTGCTACGATGGCCGGAATGATAGGTACGAAAATATCACCTAACAGCTTGATGGCCTTCATAAACCAATTCTGCTTCTCTGCCGCTGCTTCCTTTGCCTCAGCTTTTGTGCTTGCTGTAATACCTGCGATCGCGATAAATTCATCAAACACTTTATTCACTGTTCCTGTTCCAAGAATAATCTGAAGCTGTCCAGATGCCTCAAATACTCCCTTTACTCCGTCCACATTCTCTATTGCCTCTTTATCAGCCTTACTATTATCTGCGATAACAAGACGAAGACGCGTTGCGCAGTGCGCTGCGGATACAATATTCTTACTTCCACCTACATATCCCAGAATCTCCTGGGCTGTTTTCCTGTAATCCATGATTACGCTCCCTTCCTTCTCTATTTTATGTGTAATCGTTTTCACATTTTATGATTTTATATTAAATAAAAAAATGCCATTTGTAAAGATGGCATTTTTACTAATTCTGATTCTTCTGTTTTGTTTAACTTGCATTATGCTCTTAGTTACATTCATTCAAATCTATTCACGATCTGGAATCCCAGCTTCATATGCACCGGCACCGGATTTTTCTCTTCAATCTGTTCAAGTAAGAGCTCTGCCCCCTTGATTCCACTCGTTTTATACCCAAAATGAACCGTTGGAATACCGCCTGTCACAGCCCTTAACATCTGATTATCACCAAATCCTGTGACACAGATACCAGACTGTTCCAAAATGTGTAGCATCCTTGCACCAGAATTCTGAACCGACTCCGGAACCTCCTTTTTACTCTGTGCGATCAATGCCTCGATTGCTCCCGCTGCAATCGTATCTGTTGCGCATGATATGATATCGATTCCATTTTCTTCACTCAACAAATCCACTACTGCTTCATATCCGCCGCTCATTGTAAATTCTGATTCGCGTCTGTACCGATGGTCATCGAAAGTAATCCCGGCTTCCTGAAGTCCCTTGCGGAACCCGTCTTCTCTGGCAGCACCTGCCGCCTTATCTTCACGAGTAACACCAATATATGCAATCTTGCAATCTTCAGGTCTTCCACCATTCCGCTTCAGTGCTTTCAACGCAACTTCTTGTCCCATTGCTCTTCCCGCACCAAAATCATCATGATAGATACAGCTTGCCATTTCCGTCTCCTGTCCCACAACCACAACCGGAACCTTTGATTCTTTTAAAAATCTCCGATGCTCGTCTGTAAGCACTGTACCGATCAGTACAATTCCATCTACCGGATAACTTTCAAAGATTCTCAAATAAATCAGCTCATTCTTTGGCTGATTATCCGTACTTGCAAGAAGCATCTGGTACCCTCTTGCCGAAAGAACCTGTTCAATTCCCGCTGTAATCCGGCTGATTGATTCTGAATTGATCTTCGGAGCCACCACACCGACCAGATGTGCACGTCCGGTTCTTAGGATTCTTGCCTGAGTAGACGGCTGATATCCCGTCTTCTCAATCACTTTACGGATCTGTTCCTTTTTCTGTTCACTCACATATCCGCCATTCAAATATCTTGATACTGCTGCGCTGGACACCCCGGCCATCTGTGCAATCTCTTTTATCGTCATTGTATACTGCCTGCCTTTATTTCCCTGATTTTCGAAATTATCCAGATCCATTTCCGCTCTTTTTCTAACTTTGACCTGAATCTGAATGACATTCACATTTTAACATTCAACAGACAAATATGCAACGGCGTTGCGCTACATCATTCTTGATCTATCTGTCCACATCATATAGAAATCCATAAAGTATTACTCTTCCATTCGTCTGATCGTTGGAACAAGTAGATAAGCCAATGATCCTGTCCCGCCCCTCCTTTCCTTTTTTCTCAGGAAGACGATACTGCACCGCATGTGCCTTTATATATTCCATCAATTCTTCCAGATTCTCTTTCTTATAATCTTGTGGATTATAAATAACTTCATCATACGCATCCGTCTCCACACAGGCGAACCACTGGATTTTTTCTAACTGTTCATTCAAATATAGCGTACCTGTTTTGTGTGATTCAAAATATTCCTTTTCTTTATAATTCATCACATCCCCAAACATTGCGCCATTATCCATATGGTGACCATATAACAAACTGTAACTGTCAATAAATTTTCTGTCATTTCTGCTATCCAGAAAAAATACTTCCTGAAAGAGCAAATTCTCCATAAATATCCTGGTTGATATATTCCAGATTTGTTTCTCCCTGCACAACCGGATAATCAATCTTTGTTCCGTCTACAGTCAGCCAGGCACACACATCCGGATTGATTTTCTGAAGTTCCTGCAGGGACGGACTTTCATCCATTTTCCCTGCAGGTTTATATTTCATTAATTCTCCGCTGATAAACGCACGTTGGTTGATCTGGCAGGTATCCCATAATGAATATGCACCATAAAGAAGCATAAGAATAATAAAGAGCGCTGCCAGAATTTCCAATATCTTATTTCCCGCTTTTATAACTTTAAAAAACGCTCTTCCCTCTGCTCCCCTGCCTCCTGACCTTCTGTCGTTTCGTTTATCATGCTCTTTTTCTACGAAAGAAAACTGATCCAAGTGCGCCTGCCGCACCCACAAGTAGTACGTATGGTGTGTATTTCTTTGCGACGCCTGTTACTACAGCCGCATCTTTCTCATTCACATACTGAACTACTGTACCATCTTCTTTTGTAGTTCCTGTCTTTGTTCCGGTCGCAGTTGTTTCTCCGTCAATCGTAGTGGTATATCCATCTTTATTCGCATCGGTCTCTGTTACAGTGTATTTATCAGATTCTGTCAATCCATAAATTGTAATCGAACCTGTATCAGAAATCTGATAAGAAGTTTCTGCTTCATTGCTTGTGATGTATTCTGTAAGTGCCTGTGCATTTGCATTTTTCTTCACTACAACTTTGTAGAGTTCTCCCTGTCCACCATTCACCGCAACCTTAAATTCAAAGGATTTATTTTTAACGCCCTGATTACCTGTGATCGTTTTTTTGATTGTCACATCATGTGTTGTATCATTTTCTGCACCATAATCATTGATAAATTCAAGATCACCTTTTTCACCGTTATTTTCTGTAATTACATTTTCCAACATAAAGTGCTCCATCTGCTCCGTTATATACAAAAAGATAAACATCTCTGCCTGCTGTATCATAATCGATTCCTTCATAAGAACCTGCATCTTCAGTCACAACATAATGATAAACACCGGCATGTTCAAATACCTCTGCATTGATTTCCAATGTTGCATTCTTGCTGTAAACTGCTGCCAGTGTATCTTCTCCTGATGGCTGGAATCCGATTGTCTGGGTGGCCTTGATTCCACCTGTCACACCGGCATATACTACATTATCTCTCCAATTTTCTGCTGCTTCACCATTCTCCACATGAAACGAAAATGAAGTGTTTGGCTGGTATGTATTTCCATCCGTTGTCACTGTTTTCTTCAGATTCAACTGTGTGATCGGTTCATTTTCCTCGGCCGCCGCATTTACCACACAAACTGACATCATCATCATGCTCGCCATTGCCATTGCTGAAATACGTCCTGCTGTTTTCTTATTCATAATCTCTACCTCACTTTTTACTCTGATTTCCGGGTTTCAGATATCTGACCGGCGGAGCACCGTAATTACTCTGCCTTTTATCTCCTTGCCCTTCACAGCTCCAAAATACCGGCTGTCTTTTGCATTTTCCCGTTGATCTCCCAGAATAAAATATTCTCCGCCCTTCAGCGTCAGTGGATAGACCGTGTCACTTTCGTATTGCGGTGTATCATAGAAAATATCATTTTCCACAATCTTACTTCCATTGATCTTTACCTCTTCGTCCTCTGTAATCTCTACCGTATCATCGCCGGTTGCGATCACTCTGCCCACATATTTCTCTCCTGCTTTCTGAATGACCACCACATCCCCGCTTTTCGGTTTTTCCAGTCGATAATAAAAGAGCAGATCTCCCGCACTGATGCGTGGCGACATATCATTGTTTTTCATGGTTGTAATGCCAAACAACATCCCGAACAAAACCCACAGAAACACCAGAAGAAATGCAAGACGAATCAGAAAAAGATGAATCTCTCCTTTTAATTTCATGAATCTTTTTCTTTCCTCTTTCTTCGAAGAAACAGAAAAACCGCGCCTCCTGTTATGCCTGCTGTTTCTATTAGGATTGTAGGAAACATCCTGTTCTCTACTCCTGTCGGAACAACCATAAGCGGTTGATACTGATTCGTATATGTTACTGTTACAGTCTGCTCCTTCGCTACATCAATTTGTGCTGTCATCCCCTCTGTCTGACTTTCCTGTCCCACGAGATAAAAGGTATGCCCCAGCCTGTAGTTATTCTGTTCCTGAGCAATCTCCGTCACTGTATATTCCCCAGGTTCAATCGCCTGAAGAGATGCACTCCACTGACCATTTTGCGGAAGCTTCACTTCTTCGATCACTTCTTCTCCCCGTTTTACTTGAAATGTAAAGGACTCGTCCGGAATCTGACTCGCTGCAATTCCCTCCACCTGTTTTGTAATCATCAGATTACCTGTTTTTGCCGGTGGGTTTGGGAGATCCTTTCCAAAAGAAATGTTATCGAGCAGGTTTCCATTTGACAGATTTCCATTTGCTGCCTCTACTGCCACAAAATAAAATCGAGTAACATATTGCCCTGCCGGAACCGTATAATCTCCATAGTGATAAGTCCATTTGCCGGCTTCATCTGACAATACAGCCTGTACATCAGGATTACTCTGATCAAATCCCGATCCTGCCGGATTCCAATCAGAACTCATTGATTTCGTATCGCTGATGATAACCGCCATCGTGTCTGTTCCCCAGCGTCCGGCATGTTCCAATCCCCAGTGAAGGACTGTCCCCGGTTCTGTCAAAACATCCTGATAAAGTGCTCCTGGTTCCTCACAGTTTAATTCTGCGAACTGATTTTCCTGTGCCGCACTGCTGATGTTATAAACCGGCTTTGGATCATTAACCGTATTTCCATAATAACTTCTGCTTCCGTCTGCAATCTCGATATAATAATCTTTCTGATTTCCAGCGCCAAAATATGCACCTTTCGCTGTTGTCTTCCAGTACAAATTATTCGTTCCATTTGCTACCTGAATAAAATGTGCATCCTTATAAGTCAGTGTTCCTGCATCAGATACTTTTGGCGTCTCAAAACTTCCATTCTGAAGCTTGTCATAATAATTCACCTTGTATTCGGAAGAATAAACTGTCACCGCCTCATTTACTGTCACTTTCACACGAAATGTCTTCTGTGCACCATCTCTTGCAACTTCATAGGATTGCTTTCTACTATCCACAGTCGCTGTATCCTCAATGTCTTTCCATTGACCTTTTTCACTTACCTGCCACTGATAAGCAATCTGATCTGATTCTGTTGTTCCACTAACCTCTGCTGTCAGAGAACCTTTTGTAAGAATCTCATCTTTAAGAACAACTGAAATTTTCTCTGAATCGGTACTTTTCCCTTCCTCTGTTACTACTCCAGACTCAGGGGGAGATTCTTTTGCGCCTGGTTTCTGCATTTCTGATCGGGAAGTCTCTTCCGCATCTGTTTCTTCCGGGAGCACGGTACAATCTGTTCCCTCTGTAGTTTGTACAGCCTCAACTTGTACACCTTCTGCCAGTACCTGAACCCCCATCAACGACAGCATCATCAATACCGCCATCAGAAATGCAAAATGTCTTCTCAGCTTTCTTCGCATTTTGCCCTCTCCTGTCTTAAATTGAATTGTTACCTTTCAGGAAGTACTGTCGATATATTTTATATCTGCCCTCCTGTCTAATATATGTATGACGCTGGATTTCTGATTATGACTTGAAAGAGATAAAAATAGATTTTCTTTAAGATTTTTTACATTTTTTTTAATTTTCTCTTGCAAAGACCATCTAAGTATGATAATATATTTTTCGTTGATAAGACAAGGAAATATTCCTCCTTAGCTCAGTCGGTAGAGCATTCGGCTGTTAACCGAAGTGTCGTTGGTTCAAGTCCAACAGGGGGAGCTATGAAGAACATCTCACAGATTTCGCGCTGTGGGATGTTTTTTTGTTGCGTAAATCTGACACAGCTTGTCAGATTTTTCCTTATCCAGTAGCTCTAAAATGCTACGCATTTCATCGCTGTGGCGTATCCGCCACATAATTAAAGACAGACTGTAGTACTTTCGTGCAAGCACGAGGTAGCACAGTCTGTCTTTAATTGCCTGGCTCTGTATATGTAACTAAAAAAACGGACTGTGCAATGCACAATCCGTAATCCTAGTGGAGAATACGAGAGTCGAACTCGTGACCTCCTGCTTGCAAGGCAGGCGCTCTCCCAACTGAGCTAATCCCCCATATGTATGTCCTCAACAGAACTTCTATATGATATCATAGCTTATTGAGAGTGTCAACCCTATTTTTAATATTTTCTTTTATTTTTCCTACCGGAATCCAAGTAACCAAATCAACAGCGGATTATGGTTGTACAAAAACGTCAAGATCGCGCTCTGCTCAACCATCGCATAACACGTTGTTCCAATCTCTGTCGTATAAATCAGAGTCAGCACAAGGAATGCGATCCATACGATAATAACTCCCAGACCAATTCCAAGCACTCCTCCCGCCAGATGATTGATCGCACCAAGTAACGGAAGTTCACCAATAATATTCACTGCATACATCAATGCGCTTACAAGAATGATCGCAATCAAAAATGTCACAAGAAATGACACAACATTGAGAATCATTCGTGAAATATAGGCTGCAACATATTCTGGGAAAGTTGTAACATCCAGTTCTTCATAAATCGCAGTATTATTATTTTCCAGCAATGCATCTTTCAAAAACTGTGGCAACATTGAATTCTCAATCTCACGGATCTGTGTATCTTTTGGAAGATCTCCGACCACTTTCAGGATATCCTGTGCAGTTATCCCCAGTTTGTCCCATCCAGATTCGCTTAATGATTTAATCTGGTCTACCGTTAAATTCTCCAGAGGTGTTCCACTGAGATTCGCTTTCAACAGATCATCTGCTGAAAGCTCTGGCATAAATGCTTCCACTATCTTCTTCTCCAGTACGTCCTGCGCCGGTGTATGCTTCATCAGCGCATCCGACACGTATGGGGAAAGGAATGACACCAGTACCAGTGTCAATATTGTTGACAGAAGGGATAAACCAATTCTGAGAAATCCCTTCACAAAGCCGGCAATCATGCAGACTAAAAACACAATCCCGACTGCAAGTAACAACCAATTCTCCATATATCTCTCCTATTTTGTCAAATAAACAATTCGCAGTTCATTATCACTCATCACATAGTATCTGTTCAGGCCAAATGCATCAAAGATTTCCTGCGCATCTGCTCCCAGGTCTCCCTTAAACTTCAGGATTCCTGTCGTTGTATAAATACAGCACTTACTTCCATCATACAGAATGATATTGTCTCCATCCATCTTTACATGACTATAATCTCCCTGTATTTCTCTACTGAACACAGTATCTCCTGATTGATTATACATTCTCAACTCATACCCTGACTTCTCCTGATTAAGCAGGACAAATCCAAAATAAGAATCCGAATGGAAAACACTTTTTATCTCTTGATTCACTTTCACTTCTTTTATCTGCTTTGGAGTATCTTTTCCTGTATAAATCTCAAATCCATTATCTCCAACTGCAACAGATCTGTCATTTCCCATAAAGAAAATCTCGCCGATCAGCATATCTTCATAAGTATCTGCCGTCACTTTGTTATCTGCCTTCTCTTTGCCGGCAGCATCAAAATTATAATATCCGATCCTGCTCTGCACCTGTGTTCCTTTGGTATAAAGATAAGAAACTGCCAGAACCTTTCCATCATCAGACAAATCCAATGCGATCGGATATCCTGTATTTCCAATCGTAATCTGCTGCTCTACCAGAATATTTCCTGCCGCATCATAGGATATGATCTTCGGTGAAGTCTCATCTTTCAAAATTGCACTGACAATTCCCTGATTCGATACTGCGATTCTCTCAATCGGTAATGTCGTCTGAATCTCACCTTTCAACCCATTTTTTGTAAATACGAGAATACTGTTGCCTCCGCTGTCAGCAACCGCAAACACATCGTCTTTCACAACAATCACCGGTGTCTGAAGCTGTGTTGGCTGAATCCACTTTTCCTCATTCTTCTTGTTTAGAAATACCACACCGTCATGATTATAACGCACAATTCCATCTGCAAACTGAACGTAATTATTCCTGTCCGAAAGGTCTTTCGCGTAACTGTCTGCCTTGCGGACTGTGCCATAAGTCTTACTATCTAAAAGGAGGTATGTTCCGCAGATTGCCATCGCAATCAGGATGATATAGGTAAGAAGTTCTTTTCTTCTCCGGCGTTTGATCCTTCTTTCCCTTTGTCTCAGCGCTTTTCTATCATCCTGCGTTTTTACCACCTGTAAATTCGACATTTTCTTTCGCGCCATATTGCTCCCCTTATCGTTTGTCCAGTGCACCTTTTTCTGTTGATACACTTTTAGCTTTCACTTGTCTTTCACAGTATAACACGGATTTATGGCAATATCAATTTTTGTCCAATATAGATCAGGTTCCCATTCTGCAATCCATTCATCCGGCTGATCGCATCTACATGACTAACATCTCCATACATTTTTTTACTGATAATTGCAAGGGTATCTCCTTTTTCCACCACATAAATATCATCATTTTCATCTGCTGCAACGGCAGTCCCGGAAACCGGAACACTTTCTGTATTCTTATCTTCCGTCTGTTCTTCCCCTTCATTTTCTTCCGTTATCTCTTTGGATTCCTTTTCTGTATCTGCTGCTTCCTGATTTTTATCCATAGTAGTTGCTGCTCCACTCGTCTCTTTCACATCAGGTGAGGATGTTTGCTTTTCCCCCTCGGCAACCACATTTATCTTATTCTGTAGGGATTTCATTTTACTGAAATTATTCATCATAGAAACGCCCATCACGATCAGAACCAGTACAAGACATGTACTGATCCCATACATCAGACTGCCTGTCCTTCTTTCTCTTTTCTGACCGCCCCGTTCACGTACCAGAGAACGAAAGCTTTGTGCAGCCGTATCTTCCACAGATTCTGTCTGAACCGTCCCATTTTTTTTTCGACTTGCAATCATATAATTCTGCATGCACGGATTCTTCTCGTAATAAGTATAATGTCCTCCAATTTCCATCAGATCTCCCAGCTTATGTACAAAAAATACATCTTCCTGGTTTGACGAATCTTTCATAACAAGGACGGTATTTTTCTTTGGAAATAATTTTTTATGCAGCTTTACGTTGATAGAACCCGGAGCCAGCTGTAAATCATGCTCTGTCACAAACCAGCCTATGATTTCTCCTTCTTCAAAATACTGGCTGCATTCTTCACAACCACATTTCCATATCTTGTCATTGATCAGGTATTCACCGCCCTCCTTTTTTAACTCTTTTATTTTTATCGCACCATAAATATAAATATATTCTTCATTGTCCTGCTTCTGCATTTCACCAATCAGAAAGGCTCCTTCTGGTTGTTTTTCTTTCTCGCTTTTTTCACTTAACTGAAGAAAAAAAGTATCTACATAATCTTCCACATAGATTTTTGGACTATCACTCACATTTCCTATCTGACGCACATTTTTTGGAATCTGTCTCTCCATTTTATACTCACCTTTCTATCACTTTTATTTAATTTCCCGGGGATTGCCCTTAACATAGCACAAGGAAATCGGGAGATTTTATCAATTAGTGTCAGGTAAGTTCGACAAATATTACTTTTCGTGCACAACATTTTCTTAATATCTCCAAACATCCAAAAAAACGCTCCGGTACTCTCTGATTGCAGATATTCTGTAAACAGAAAGCGCGAAGCGTTCTTTTTGTTAATTATGTAACTGATTATTTTGCAAATGCTTTGATTTTCTCGTAGATGCTGTCTGTATCAAGACCATACTTCTTCAGAAGCTCAAGTGCCGGACCAGACTCACCGAATGTATCATTCACACCGATCTTCATAACCTGTGTCGGAGCTTTCTCTGAAAGTACATCACATACAGCACTTCCAAGTCCGCCGATAACGGAATGCTCTTCAACTGTAACAACTTTTCCTGTCTCTTTCGCAGCTGCTACAACAAGTTCCTCATCGAGAGGTTTGATCGTATGAATGTTGATCACTTTCGCATCAATTCCATCTGCTGCAAGCTTCTCAGCTGCTTCCAGACAGTTACTTACAGGAAGTCCTGTTGCGATGATTGTAAGATCTTTTCCTTCTCTTAATACAACACCTTTTCCAAGCTCAAATTTGTAGTCCGGTCTGTCATTGATCACCGGCACTGCGAGACGTCCAAATCTCAGATATACCGGTCCCTGATGCTCGTAAGCAGCACGTACAGCTGCTCTTGCCTCTACATCATCAGCTGGGTTGATTACAATCATACCAGGAATTGTACGCATAAGAGCGATATCCTCATTACACTGATGTGTTGCTCCATCTTCTCCTACAGAGATTCCGGCATGTGTTGCACCAATCTTTACATTCAGGTGTGGGTAACCAACAGAGTTTCTTACCTGCTCAAATGCACGTCCTGCTGCGAACATTGCGAAAGAACTTGCAAATGGAACTTTTCCTGTTGTTGCAAGACCTGCTGCAACACCGATCATATTAGACTCAGCAATACCACAATCGATAAAACGATCCGGATGCGCTTTCTTGAATACACCTGTCTTTGTAGCTGCTGCCAGATCGGCATCAAGTACTACAACGTTATCATATTCTGTTCCGAGTTCAGCCAAAGCATTACCGTAGCTGTCTCTTGTTGCGATCTTCTTTACTTCTGACATAATGCTTCACCTGCTTTCTCTAATTCTTCCATTGCAATCTTGTACTCTTCATCGTTCGGAGCTTTTCCGTGCCATCCTACCTGGTTCTCCATGAAGGATACACCTTTTCCTTTTACTGTCTTAGCAATAATAGCTGTCGGCTGTCCTTTGACTGTCTTTGCTTCTTTGAATGCAGCATCGATCTGATCAAAGTCATTTCCATCAATATTGATTACATGGAAATTAAATGCCTCAAACTTCTTATCGATTGGGTATGGAGAGTTAACTTCTGTAATTTCTCCGTCAATCTGAAGATTGTTATTATCAACGATAACAACAAGATTATCCAGTTTTCTGTGTGCTGCCAGCATAGAAGCCTCCCATACCTGACCTTCCTGGATCTCACCGTCTCCGAGCAGTGTGTATACTCTGTAGTCTGCATTGTCAAGCTTTCCTGCGATTGCCATACCTACAGCTGCTGAAATTCCCTGTCCAAGAGATCCTGAAGACATATCAACACCTGGAATGTGTTTCATGTCCGGATGTCCCTGCAGATAAGATCCTGTATGACGAAGTGTCACGAGATCTTCCTTCGGGAAGAATCCTTTCTGCGCAAGTGTAGAATATAATCCCGGAGCTGTGTGTCCTTTAGAAAGAACGAAACGATCGCGATCCGCTTTCTTTGGATCTTTCGGGTCTACGTTCATCTCTTCAAAATAAAGGTATGTAAAAATCTCTGTTGCTGAGAGAGATCCACCTGGATGTCCAGCCTTTGCGCTATGCAGTGCTGTTACAATCCCTTTCCGGATCTCATTCGCAGTTTTCATAAGCTCTAACTTGTTCATGATATCTCCTTTTTAATTTCCATTCTGATTCCATTTTCAGTCTTAACGTTATTTCCCGGATTACTCACCAAAAACAGCAATATAATCCTTTTTAAACTTCTCGATACCTGCATCTGTCAGTGGGTGATGTGTCATCTGTTCGATTACCTTGTAAGGTACTGTTGCAATATCTGCTCCTGCCAGTGCACATTCTGTTACATGGATTGGATTACGTACACTTGCTGCGATAATCTCTGTCTCAATTCCTGCTACTTCGAACATCTCTACGATCTCTGCAATGAGGTCAACTCCCTTTGTAGAAATGTCATCCAGGCGTCCAAGGAACGGAGAAACATAAGTAGCTCCTGCTCTTGCTGCAAGAAGTGCCTGGTTTGCTGTGAAGATCAGAGTTACATTTGTCTTGATTCCCTCTGCTGTAAGAACTTTAACAGCCTTCAGGCCTTCTACTGTCATAGGAATCTTAACTACCATGTTCGGATGGATCTTTGCAATCTCACGTCCTTCTGCGATCATGCCTTCTGCATCTGTTGTTGTAGCCTTAACCTCTCCACTGATTGGTCCGTCTACGATAGATGCGATCTCAGCGATAACTTCTTCAAAAACACGTCCTTCTTTTGCAATCAGAGACGGGTTTGTTGTAACTCCGCAGATCACTCCCATGTCATTTGCTTTCTTGATATCCTCTACATTAGCCGTGTCGATAAAAAATTTCATTTTTAAGTCCTCCTATACATGAATCTTCCTCTTACCACTGATACAACTCACTGTTTTTCCAGCAGTAATTCGTTTGTTTATGAGCTGATTATATAGCTTCCAAAACCTGAGGTCAACTGTCTGAAAAATTATTAATAGTCATTTTTCACTTAATAATCCGACATATTAACCGTTTTTATTAATATTAGTTAATATCAATCGTTTTTATTCTGTATAAAAATCTTTATTTTAAAGGCTTTATCAACATTTTCTAAAATCAGAATCGTTTGTTTTTGTTGTTTTTATTAGTAATAATTTTATTATTTTTTATTAATTTTAAATAATCCAGCGTCTATACATCAACTATTTTGTCTTTGCATAAGACGTTGTTCCACGAACCACGATCTGTGGCTCATATTCCACATGATAAATACTGACCGGTTCAAATTCCGTATACTTCCAGTCCCTTGAACTGATCTTTTTCATGATGATATCACAGGCATCCATTCCTTTGTGAACCACAAAATGCTCGATCGTTGTAAGTGACACTTTCTTAACTTTGGAAAATAAAGTATTATCACATCCCATAACCGAGACATCTCCGGGAACTTTATACTTCATATCCTGGAGTGCATCCATAATCCCAAATGCGATCATATCATTCAGCCCCACGATTGCAGTGAGATCTTTTTCTGTCCGGAGCAGTTCTTTTGTCAGATCATATCCGATGCGGTACTCTGAATCGATTCCCGGAACATTCCGGTCAAATTCTTCATCTGCTTCTTTTACAATCACCTGATCGCCATATCCGGCTTTCCTGAATTCATCCAGAAAACCTTCCACCCGGCGGAATCTCTGCTTCTGTCTCGCAGTTAATGGCGGTGTAATGTATGCCACATGCTGATGCCCCAGTTCCAGAAGATGTCTGCCCATTAATCTTCCAAGCTTTGTATTGTCCAACTCCACTGCATCTACATCCAAATGCTTCTCCTGGTTATTGATCACAACAACCGGAATCCTTTCAGACATTTCTTTGAGCTGTCCGAGAAAGCATTTTCCCGGATTGCACATATAGATAATTCCCTGTGCATTCAGAGTCGAGATCATTTTCAGATAACGCTCTTCCAATTTTAAATCTCTCTGTGTATTACAGACAAAGATTCCGAACCCCTGCTCTGTTGCCCTTGATTCAATTCCTTGCAAAAGCATTACATAGTATGGGTTTGTCAGGTTCGGGCTGATGACAACGAGCAGTTTTTCTCGTCGCTCTCCACGCTGTGTTCTGCGTTTCGGAAGTTCATACCCCAGTTCTCCCGCCGCTGCCTCCACTTTCTGGATTACTTCTTTTGAAAAAGAGACGTTATACTTCTTATTGAGTACCATCGAGACCGTTGCCTGTGAAACTCCCGCGCGCTTTGCCACATCTGAAGATGTAACTTTTTTCTTCGCCATAGCCAGTCCCTCCTGCCGGTGTCTCAAATGCTTTTACAATTCTGTTCTTCCTTCCAATGCCCGGAGCAGTGTTACCTCATCAATGTATTCCAGATCACCACCAACCGGAACACCACTGGCAATCCTGCTCACCTTGATTCCGACCGGTTTGATAAGTTTACTGATATACATTGCTGTTGTCTCGCCTTCCAGACTGGAATTCGTCGCAATGATCACTTCATCCACATCTCCCTGCAGACGCTCCATCAATTCTTTCAGACGGATATCCCCGGGACCGATTCCAAGCATTGGAGAAATTGCTCCATGAAGTACATGATAGACTCCGTTGTACTTTCCGGTCTTCTCATACGCTGCCAGATCACGCGGTGTCTCCACTACCATGATTGTCTTATGATCTCTGTCCGGATTGCTGCAGATTGGGCAGATATCCTTATCCGTCAACGTACAGCACTCCTTACAGTAACGGACATTCTTGCGGGCATCTACGATTGCATTCGCAAGTCCTTCTACCTGTTCTACCGGCATATTGATCACATGAAATGCAAGTCTTTGTGCTGATTTATTCCCGATTCCCGGAAGTCTCGAGAACTCCTCGATCAGACGGCTGATCTGATTACTGTAGTAATCCATTAGAACATTCCGCCTCCAAGACCGCCAAATCCGCCTGTCATCTTAGATACTGCTGCATTTGTCTCCTGCTCAACCTGACGCAGTGCTTCATTTGTCGCTGCTACAATCAGGTCTTCCAGCATCTCAATGTCGTCCGGATCTACAACTTCTTCTGCAAGTTTTACTTTTGTTACTTCTCTTTTGCCGGATACAGTTACTTCTACTGCTCCGCCACCTGCAGCTGCTGTGAACTCTTTTGTCTCAAGTTCTTTCTGCTGCTCTTCCATCTGACGCTGCATCTTCTGTGCCTGCTTCATCAGATTCGCCATATTTCCCGGCATTCCGCCGCCTGGAAATCCTCCACGCTTTGCCATGTCTAATCCTCCACTGTTATTTCCATATTTATTTTCTGTTCTATGTCCACAAATGTATCCTCAAAGTGTCTGCCCTCTTCTACATGGCGGACATCTACCTCGACTTTCTTTCCAATCTTCTCTTCAATGAGCTGTTCAAGTTCCTGCACATGATCTTCTCTGCCAACCATATCTGCCGACATAGCATCTGGCAGTACAATCAGCAAGCGATTGTCACCACCAAGACTCAGTCTTGCTTTTTTAAGAAAGCCTCTGATCATACCTGACGCTTCATCTGCGATAGAACGGAAATTCTTCACCACTTCCTGCACATCCTCCGGAATTGCATTCGGCAGCTCCGGTTTCGCCTTCCTGCTTCCCGCAACGCCTGATCCGGATGATGACGCATCATCTCCATTCACGTAAACAACTCGCTGCGGCATATCTGCGGCTGCAGCAAGTCCTTTCTCTACTTTGTCTTCTACCGCACGAATCCTGTCCAGAAGTGCATCCTGACCAGTCTCCATCGCCGGAGTACAAAGCTTGATCAGTGCAACTTCCAGAAGCACTCTCTTCTGCGTCGCATACTTCAACTGACCGGAAAGTTCTGAGAATATACGGATATAACGCAATAGCATATCAAGTTCAATCATCTTTGATTCTTCCTTGAGCTGCAGCATATTTTCCGTAGACACATCCAGCACGTCCTCTATATTATCAGAAGTTTTAACCAAAAGCAAATTTCTCAGATACCATGTAAAATCTGCGGCCAGCTGGGTCAGTTCACGCCCCTGCATAACCAGATCTTCCACGATATCAAGAACTCCGGCAACATCTCTTTCCAATACTTTCCGAAGCAGGCGGCTGAACACATCCGTATCCACCGCACCAAGTACTTCAAGCACATGATCATACGTCAGCTTCTGTCCCAGATAAAATGCAATGCACTGATCCAGCAGACTGAGTGCATCACGCATAGATCCGTCTGCCGCCTTTGCGATATAGCGAAGTGCTTTTTCTTCCACTTCTACCTGTTCTGTCTGCATCAGATCACGCATACGGTCTGTAATTGTCTCAATGCTGATTCTCTTGAAATCGTAGTGCTGACATCTGGAAAGAATCGTAATTGGGATTTTATGCACTTCTGTTGTCGCCAGAATAAAAATAACATACTCCGGCGGCTCCTCAAGTGTCTTAAGCAATGCGTTAAATGCTCCGATGGAAAGCATATGCACCTCGTCGATAATGTATACTTTATACTTACCTTCTGTCGGTCGATATGTCACTTCCTCCCGGATCTCACGGATATTATCAACACCATTGTTCGATGCAGCATCGATCTCGATCACATTCATTGAAGTGCCGGCAGCGATAGATTTACACATCTCGCACTCTCCGCATGGACTTCCATTTACCGGGTGCTCACAGTTTACTGCCTTCGCAAATATTTTCGCAACCGTTGTCTTACCGGTTCCTCGCGTTCCGCAAAACAGATACGCATGTCCGATCCTGTTCGCCTTAATCTGGTTCTGAAGCGTTGTAACAATATGATCCTGTCCTTTTACATCTTCGAATTCAGAAGGACGGAACTTTCTGTATAGCGCCGTATATGACATGAATTACACCTCGTCTCCGAAGCTGATACCGATTGTTCTCGCTTCTTTGATCAGACCACAGTTCGGATCAACATATTTCAGCTTTCCTGCAACCTCTTCCAACGGAACTTTCACTGTCTCACCATTTCTCATGGCTACCATATATCCGTATTCTTCATTCAGGATCAATTCTGCTGCCTTCGCTCCGACTCTTGTTGCAAATACACGGTCATAAGAACAAGGTGTGCCACCTCTCTGTGTGTGTCCGGGAACTGTGATACGAACTTCCTTGTCTGTCTCTTTTCCAATCTGTTCTGCCAGTTCGTAAGCAATAGAAGGATATTTTCTGTTCGCCAGCTTCTCTTTGTACTCTTCTTTTTCAGTTTTGCATCTTCTTTGGAAATCGCACCCTCTGCAACAGCAAGAATTGTAAATCTCTTACCTGCCTGTGTACGTTTGTCGATCACATTCTTGATTGCTTTAATATCATATGGGATCTCCGGAAGAAGAATTACGTCTGCTCCGCCTGCAATTCCGGCATGCAGAGTTACATGACCAACTTTGTGACCCATAACCTCGATAATAAATACACGGCTGTGGGAAGTTGCTGTTGTATGGATTCTGTCAATCGTATCTGTTGCGATATCAACTGCACTCTGGAATCCAAATGTCATGTCTGTTCCCCACAAATCGTTATCGATTGTCTTCGGCAGTGTCACTACATTGAGTCCTTCCTCGCGAAGAAGATTTGCTGTCTTATGAGTTCCATTTCCTCCAAGAACAACAAGACAATCCAGATGAAGCTTATGATATGTGTGTTTCATTGCCTCCACCTTGTCTATTCCATCCTTGTCCGGCACACGCATCAGTTTGAACGGCTGACGGGATGTACCAAGAATTGTTCCACCCTGTGTCAGGATTCCCGAGAAATCCCTTGATGTCAACATATTGAAATCCGAATAGATCAGACCTTTGTATCCATCTTTAAATCCATAGATTTCTACATCTTTGCGCTTGTTGCAAATTCCTTTTACAACACCGCGCATTGCTGCGTTAAGTGCCTGGCAGTCTCCACCACTGGTCAGCATTCCTATTCTTAACATGGCAACTCCTCCTATTACTCTTTGTACCTGTCTTAATCAGTTACTTTCTTTTCTTGTTTATAAGCCCTAAAAAAGCAGTTGGTTCTTCTTTCCCTGCCGCCATTCCTGATATTCCATGACCGGCGGCTACCAACTGCTTTTTATTATACCTTATTTACAAATGCTGCTCAAGAAATTTTAGTTTTCGTTATGTTAAAAATTCTTCCAATATCTGACGAATCGCCGCTTCTCTTTCTGCATTTCTTCCTGAATCTCTATCTAAGTCTCTCTCTGAATTTCCTGACGGATTCCTTGCCGGCTCTACCGTTCTTGGTTCCCCCTCGATATTGATCGGCAACTCCGTCCTCTCTGCTTTCGTTTTATTTCCAATCTGTACGTCGTCTTCTCTGTGTATCTCTCTTTCCCCTTTCTTTTCTTCCCACTCCTGCTTTCCGGTATTCTCCGCAGCAATCACATTCAATTCTTCTCTATCCGTCGTCCGCTGTCTCTTTATGTGAAATGCACAATTATTCTCAAGATAATCCACCATATACATCCTGACAGCATTAAGCTTGTACTGTTCGTCTGAAAGATGACTGATAACAAAAAGGAGTACCATCTCCGCTAATCCTGTTTCTATATATTGATACGCCGCATCTGAAAATCCATAAGTAATATAACATTCGAATGCACCAAGAGCTGCAAGAATTCCAACAAACCACACCGTCAACAATTCCATCTGTCTCCAGGTATGAATCCCAAACAAAAATCCTCTATATTCATAAATATATTTCTCCACAAATGCATTCGTATTCTCTACACTGTCATGTACCATACATGCATGTTCGTATTTTGCTCTTACGAGTTTTATCAGTCGGTGTGTACTCTTGGACATATTCCCTGCCGCCTTCAGCATTTGATTCAATGTCTGCTGATTCACTGCTTTCGCCAGCACTCCGATTATGCCCAGAAGTGCCATCAGATAATAGATGACTCTTGTGTTCACTGCCAGTTCTCTTAACATAGCAACCCCTCCTGGTTTTAAAAATATTGCGTAACTGTTCGGGACTCCCCTTCGTTACGTTTGTAGATATTATAAACCTGATTTTATATTCTGTCCGCATAAATCGTTCTACAGATTTCTACAGCAAAAATCAAAATTGTCGTATTGAGGAAAATCATGATGAAAGATGTGAAAAGAAAAATTGTTTTTTTATATTTGATTTGCTATAATTCAAAAGGTAACTAAAAGATCTAAAATTTCAAAAGAAAGGATATCTAGATATGGATTATAGAACAAAAGGTGTCTGTTCCCAGAGCATTCACTTTGATATTGAAGATAACAAGATTCATAATGTTTCCTTCGTTGGCGGATGTAACGGTAACCTGCAGGGAATTTCCCACCTGGTTGAAGGAATGGATGTAAATGAGGCCATCTCACGCCTGGAAGGAATCCAGTGTGGATTCAAGAAAACTTCCTGTCCGGATCAGCTTGCTCAGGCACTGAAAGAAGCAACAGGAAAATAGTTAAAAAATAGCAAACTAATAGGGAAGGATCGCTACTCTTGATTCAATCCTTCCCTTCTGCCCTACTAGTCCATGGACTGATTAACAGCCGCTTCTGGTGATTATATGCTCATTTATTTAATTGTGGTGTATCAAGGAACAAGGCTCTCACTTTTATCTATTAGAATCTAATTTGTGAGTGTCCGAGCGAACCACCGCGCAGCGGCTGTTAGGCCAGCCCACGGGCTGCATCTTCTGCCGTTGAGGTGGGAGAAAGATGCTTATGGGACTAGGATGCCGTTGGTTACAGAGAAAGTTTCTTCATCTGGAGAACCGGCCATCCGTACAATGTGAGACGCATGTACTCGATAATAATACCCTCTGTCAACTTGAATCGACTTAGATGTTGCTACATAATAATCATTCTCCACTTTCTTAGAAAAAGCGTCAATCTGATGCCACTTTCCGTCTTTCTCATTATACTGATCCACATAAACAATAACTGCCAACGCATCAACTGTATGATTTGCTGTTGTAGCTCCATAAGTATAAATTCGCTTTGTTCCTGCTTTTGTAATTGAACATTCCCCATCCATCAGATGTTCGCCACGTTCATCACTCTTTGGCGTATAGCCTGTTGATGAATCCGCTGAAGTTAAATAAGATCCGTCAACAACTTTAACTTCACTATCATCTGCTTTAACCCCCGTCACTGATGTACATACCATAAAACAAAATATCATGGCACTTGCTACAATCGAAATTATTTTCTTACTTATCATAAACTATCTTCCCCCTCTTTTTATTATTGTCTTCTGATAAGTAAACAACTGAGCTACAAAAAACTTACGCATTTTTACATAAAAAATAAATTTTTTATAATTTTGTCAAACTCCTCCTTTTCCATAATACCTTTCAACTGATATTGAATATCTTTACATTCAAATTCTGCTATGTACCTTTTTTCTTTTTTATTCTTCACTTCATATTCCTTTATTTGAATTTTCTTCCCCCCATTTTCGATTTCATACTCATTTGTTAGATTATCAACTGTTTTTTGTCCCAGGGAAGAATCTTTGGAATTTGTATACATCGTATAGCGAATCACCTGATCTCCATATTGAAACAATAGTGTTGCTCTCCTTTGTTCGCTATCAACACTGTATTTCTTTAAAATCATATTTTTAGGCTTATACTGCATTTTTACCAATGATGTACCCATCACTTTTGTAATCTCTTTGTCAACTTCAATCTCATCTATATCCTCAGACTCCATCGTCTCCATATTCTCAACATCTACATAAGACAAAGTCTCATCCCCTGCCTCTTTATTCCACAACGTCTTCCAATACGACTTACTCCCCACACTTGTCATCACACTTCCGCACACCAAAAGTCAGCACTGCTGCCAGTGCTCCGATTACAAGCTTGCTTTTCTTCTTTTTGGCGGATGACTTTTTTCATGCCTTTTGTCGTATTCGTAATCCTGAATCTTATTGAAAAGCTCTTTTTCCATCTCATCGGACACTTTAATGTCATCCAGAGATCTATCCTCTCGGACTTTCTTTTCAATCTGTTCAGCTTCTTTTTTCCATTTCATTTTCCAATGAAATTTTTTCAGTTTTTTCATTTTCTTCACCTTATTCTCTCCAGTTTGTGTGTCCCCGTTTTTTCTTGAGTCATTTTTTTCAAATTCAAGGGTTAATATGATGCTATTAAGGCTAGTGTTCTTCAATTTACTTCGAACAGTAGCACTCTACACTAAATCTGGAGGTTAATTTATGAAGCGAATTATATTGACCGGCGGCGGTACTGCCGGACATGTCACTCCGAATATAGCCCTGATTCCAAAGCTTAGAGAATTAGGCTATGATATTCAATACATAGGTTCTTACAATGGAATTGAAAAGGAACTGATTGAACCTTTTGGAATTCCATATCATGGAATTTCTTCTGGAAAGCTGCGCCGTTATTTCAGTCTGCAGAATTTCACAGATCCATTCCGTGTGATCAAAGGCTTTGGTGAAGCCCGTAAGTTAATCAAAAGCTTAAAGCCTGATGTTATTTTTTCTAAAGGCGGCTTTGTTTCAGTTCCAGTTGTTCTTGCTGGAAAGCGATGCAAAGTTCCGGTCATTATTCATGAGTCTGATATGACACCTGGCCTGGCAAATAAACTTGCAATTCCATCTGCTGTCAAAGTCTGCTGTAACTTCCCGGAGACGTTAGATGCTCTTCCGGAAGGAAAAGCTGTTCTTACCGGTTCTCCGATTCGTCAGGAACTTCTTACTGGTGATAAGGATGCCGCCAGAAAGATGTGTGGCTTTACAGATGAAAAACCTGTCATTCTCGTAATCGGCGGAAGTCTTGGTGCTGTAGCTGTCAACGAGGCTGTACGTGCTGCCCTTCCTGAACTGCTGAAACAGTTCCAGATCATCCATCTCTGCGGAAAAGGAAAGGTTGATGATTCTCTGAAAGAAATCAAAGGCTACTGTCAGTTTGAATATATCAAAAACGAACTGCGTGATCTCTTTGCTCTTGCAGATGTTGTTATCTCACGTGCCGGTGCGAATGCAATCTGTGAACTGCTTGCTCTTAGAAAACCGAATCTTCTGATTCCGCTTTCTGCCCGTGCAAGTCGTGGTGATCAGATTCTTAACGCACACTCTTTCGAGCGTCAGGGATTCAGTCTTGTAATCGAGGAAGAACAGCTTACGAATGCAACGCTTTTGGATGCAGTTCATAACCTGTACGAAAACCGTGAGCAGTTCATAAATGCAATGCACAATTCTGGGCAGCAAGATCCGATTGCTACTATTATCGGCCTCATTGAGGAAGCTGCCACAAAATAATGTAGTTCATCTACTGGCAACCGTCTTCATAAAACTACAGTATTCAAAAAGATACCGGGAAACTATCGGCACCACTGTTCCTTATACACTTTTTCTTTGTACATTGAACAGTAAACATTTGGTTTTGCTCTTAGTCTTCCCGGTTCATTTCTTCGTACTCCGTTCCGTACTTTTTCTTAATCCATTTCTTTGCTCTGTGCAGAAGGCTATGAAGCACTTCAAGTCGAATGCCCATTAATTCTGCTGCTTTTGCCTGAGGCATCTCCATGTAATATACAAGGACAATAGCATCGTACCATCTTTCATTCTTTTCCATCAAATTGGTGAAAATCTTTTCATGAAGCTCTAACCTTTGTTTCTGAAGCTCATCTTCCAGAAACTGTTCCTCTGCACTTTTTACCTGTGCTTCATATTTCTCGGTATCCTCTTCACTGTCCCAATTCTCATCAATCTCGAAAATCTCCCGGCTATGCTTTTTCTTGTAATTTAATGCCGCATTTTTTGCCGTTGTAAACAGCCATGAAGAAATATTTTTCTTCTTCATGCTGTCATATCCCATATACAGTTTCAGAAAAGTGTCTTGAGTAATATCTTCCGCTGCACTATAACTGCCTGAATAAGTGTATGCCGCTTTTAGAATGAGATTTTTATATTGTTCATAAATCTCATTGAATTCGCGATTTTCCGTTAACATATCTTCTCCAGTACTACTTTAATTTTTCAAGTATTTCTTTCTTATCTTCTTCTGTAAGTTCTCCCATATGCCATCCGAGACCTACATTGTCATTCTTATATCTTGGGATTAAGTGCATATGGAAATGGAATACCGTCTGTCCAGCTGCCTCTTCGTTGTTCTGAACGATATTATAACCATCACATCCAAGTACATCCGTCATCTTTGTAATCATCTTTTTCGCCAGACAGATTGCTTTTGAAGCTGTTGCCTCGTCAATATCATACAGATTGCGGTAATGATTCTTCGGAAGGATCAGCGCATGTCCTTTTGATGCCGGTCCAAGATCCAGAATTACTCTGAACTCCTCATCCTCATATAATGTTGCTGATGGAATCTCTCCATTTGCTATTTTACAGAAAATACAATTATCATCTCTCATGATCTTTCCTCTTTCCATTTTATTTTATCTGTAGTATAGACCATTTTTCAGAAAAAGAGAATACATTTTTCAGACACCAGGTCGAAAAAGGTCGAAAATAGTCGAATGATTTTTATTGAATGCTGTTTTCGGTGGTGCTACACTCTTAGCGAACTCAAGAAAATCTAACTATTAGGAGTAAGTATTATGTTAACAAATATCGATCTTGAAAAAATGAACCACCTGATGGAAACAAACAAAGATGCAAAAGAGATTATCACCCAGCTTCTGAAGAACCATGATGCTGCTGTTGCTACAATTGCGCATGAGATCCGCAACCCTATGACGGTTCTTTATTCTTCTATGCAATTAATGAGCTCTCTTTATGCTGAAACTGCCAAAGGTTCCTGTGTCTGGGAAGAATGCATGGATGGCGCCAGACATATGTGTGATTTACTGGATGATCTGACAGAACTCAACAACGGAAACCAGTTAAACCGTGCTTCCTTTCCTCTTGGACATGTTCTTCGCAACTCTGCTGTTCTGTTCGCCATGTCTCTCAACTTTGAGAAATCAAAGATTGAGATGACTTCCAGTATTGATAAGAATATAAAAAGATTCAATGGTGATCGCACCAAATTAGAGGAAGTCTTCTTAAACATACTTACAAATGCCAAAGACGCTCTTGCCGATTGTAAGTATGCCCCACGTCTGCAGTTTCGTGCAAAGAAACTTGACGATAAAATTCTGATTCAATGCCAAGATAACGGCTGTGGTATTCCAACGGAAATTGTTGATAAGCTTTATGAACCATTCTTTACAACAAAAGAAAACGGTACCGGCCTTGGTCTCGCAGTTTCCAAAAGAATCATTGAAGCACATAATGGAACGATCGACATTACATCTGACCATACCAATGGAACAATCGTATCGATCACACTTCCTGCGTAAAATATCAGATATCATTAATATCAGATTCCGTTAGGATCTTTTGATCTTTTTCTTCGATAGGTTAGCAGCGCTGTCAGGAAACCGCAAATCAATCCTCCTACGTGAGCTAGATTATCTACGCCTGTACTGGTAAATCCAAAATAGAGACTCAGTACAACCATAATCAGCATGCCTCTTCCTGACAGCGTTCCGAGCCTTCCCCTGTTTGCAAATACAATCCAAAGCAACCCTCCCATTAGTCCGAAAATTGCTCCCGATGCCCCGGCAGATACAATCTGTCTGTCGTGCATGATATTCCAGTATAAAGACAGCAGATTACCGCCTATTCCGCTGATAAAATAACAGAACAAAAATCGAATTTTACCGGCCTCTTTTCAAAAATCGATCCAAGAGCCCACAAAAGCACCATGTTATTTAACAAATGTGAGATTCCAAAATGCAGAAAAAGACTGGTAAACAGCCGATAGTATTCCTTGGTCGATCGCAAGATGCTCATCAAATCCTTCGCCGGATTCATTCCGACGATTCTTGCAGGTATTGCAGGTGCACTCGGCCTCGCTGGTCTCGTAGGTGCCATCACTGGCGTCGGCGCAATCGAGGCGATCGCCACCTATGCAATTCCAGTCATGGGCGGTGGCAATGGTGCCGGTATCACACCGATGAGCAAGATGTGGGCTGCTGCAACCGGCGGTGATGCCTCCTCCTGGTATGCATCTGCCTTTGCAATCATCAGCATTGGCAATCTCTGCGCCGTCTTCATGTCTGCACTGCTGAACAAGCTCGGCCAGATCAAGCCATCCATGACGGGTAATGGTCGTCTCATGGTCGGTGAAGAAAATGTCAGCACGAAGTCCAGTGACGTGAAGCCGACCGCAGCCGACTACGCAACCGGTCTCGCACTCGGTGTCGTATGCTTCAATGTAGCTAACCTCTACGCAAAGCACATCTCCATCATCAACCATGCAAACCTCGGCTTCAGTATTCATACCTTCGCTTTCATGGTCATCCTGATGGCGATTCTGAATATGACGAATATCCTGCCGGAAAACGTGAAGGCCGGCGCAAGGGGCATGCAGCAATTCTTCGTAAAGTATATGTCCTTCCCACTGATGATTACCGTTGGTATCGGTACGAACCTCACAGACTACGCGAAGGTCTTCACAAACCCAGCGTATATCGTCATCATCATGGCGACTGTCATCGGTGCGATGATCGGAACCTTCATCGTCGGTAAGCTGTTCCACTTCTATCCTGTAGAAGGAATGCTGACTGCCGGACTCTGTATGGCAAACGGCGGTGGTGCCGGCGACGTACAGTGTCTCGGCGCTGCACACCGCATGGAGCTGATGTCCTATGCTCAGATTTCTTCCAGAATCGGTGGTGCCATCATGCTCGTCATCGCAAGCTTCGTCTTCGGTAAATTCCTGTAATCCTGGAGGTACAGTATGGCAAATCAGAATCCTTTGGCTACGAATCTCACGCTTGAGCAGCAGAAAAATCTGTTCGGCAATGCTTACTTAAATATGCTCTGGCACTGTCCGACCGACCCGCGTTTCCACTACTGGGTGCATCTCCCAGACTACTACTACGACGAAGAGGAGCATGAGTACTCTCTCCTCGTCATCATCCATGGAACCGGCTGTGCAATCGAAGAGTACATCAAGCAGGCGAAGGAACTCGCCGACAAATATCATATGGCTGTGCTTGCACCTATGTTCCCGGGTGGACTCATTCAGCTCGATGACTTCAACAGCTATAAGCTCCTCTCCTGCGACGGCATCCGCTATGATCTGATTCTCCTCGATATGATCGAGGATATGGCGAAGCGCTATCCAGGCGTTCACACAGATCAGTTTTTCATGTTCGGACACTCTGGTGGCGGGCAGTTCGTAAACCGCTTCCTGCTCGCTCACCCTGATCGTCTGAAGGCCTGCTCCATCGGTGCACCTGGCCGTCCGACCTTCCTGAATCCAGACGAGGACTACTTCTGGGGTATCCGTGATTTCAAGGATTACTTCGGTTATGATGTCGACCTCGAAGCCGTAAAGAAGGTACCCGTCCTCATCAGTGTCGGCGAGCTCGACAACAAGTTTATCGGCGACTCCCCGTATGGCGATAACCGCGTAGCCCGTATGAAGAGCCTGCAGAAAAATTTCCAGGAGCACGGCGTCCATACGGAGCTGACGATCCTTCCGGGCTTCGCCCATGAGGCTGGTGAAAAGGAACGAGTGCAGGCCGCGCAGAAATTCTTTATCCAGTATTTATAACTCAAACTACAGTTTTTTGAATTTCCTTTCTTTGTACCCTCTTTTTTAAAAGAGGGTACATTGCGTATTTTCTTGCTTTTCCTTCATACTTGCGTACTTTTAGCAGATTATGAAAGCAAGCAGAATTTCTATTCTACGGAATCAACTATTCTGCACTGGAAGCTGCCGTCCGGCGAATCCAACAGGATGTTGATTTCCTGATGAAGTATCTCCCCAAGGTGCCTGATGATGCCTATGTGAAAGTGGAGACCACGAAGATTCTCAAACAGCTTCGCTCTCACTCCTTACATTGAGGGGGAGTGATGCGTCCACCTGCAAAACAGTCGGACATCGAACAAGCATTTTCAAAAGCAACGAAATAGCAAGAATTGGGGGTTGCCGTCCATGCGCCTGCAAAATCAGGCATTTGGCTGATTCTCGATGCAACCTCTAAGAAAGCAAAAAGAAAAGCACCATACTTCAAACGAAGTACAGTGCTTTTTTGGTGGAGAATAGCGGGATCGAACCGCTGACCTCTTGCATGCCATGCAAGCGC
>ENA-OQDL01000145-OQDL01000145.1-human-gut-metagenome-genome-assembly--contig:-NODE-145-length-47398-cov-6.642550_pt1 | contig 47398 bp, 39 predicted proteins | sample MGYA00242782_ERZ504609 | MGnify/ENA primary metagenome ERZ504609 (study PRJEB26092, sample SAMD00036320) | human gut metagenome | host: Homo sapiens | study: EMG produced TPA metagenomics assembly of... | reverse complement strand
GAATGGCATTCCAATCACGATCGCAGGGATACATGCAACAAGAACTTTCAGCCAGATGAATAATGATATCCATCTTTACATAACTTAAAATTCCGTTTCCGGATTTCTTTAAAAAGAGAAATCTGTCTTTTTTGTAGAATTGTTATAGTTGACGGATGAACGTAGCCAAAATTCATTCCAGATTGCCTGCGGCAATGGAATTTTGGCTTGTATGTCTCGGGATAGTGGTGTGTGAACAGTAACGTCTGGATTCTTTTATAATAAAGGTAAAGAATTTTGACATTGCGAAAAATTATAGTTTGTTATATACTGATTTTCTGGCAGTATTGAGAATGTGACATCTGTCTGAGTTTGTCTGGAGGAGAGAAAAAAGTTATGCCTATTGGAATAATTATCAATGCATTATCCATAGTTATCGGCGGAATCCTGGGGACTCTTGTGGGGCACAAATTAAGTCCGAAATTCAAAGAGGATATTACTCTTGTATTCGGGGTATGTTCTATGGGAATGGGAATCAGCACCATCGGTCTGATGGAAAATATGCCGGCGGTTATTTTTTCTGTTGTGATCGGTACGGGAATCGGACTTGCGATTCATCTTGGAGAAAGGATCAATGCCGGTGCCGGTGTTATGCAGCGTGTGATCGGCAAATTTATCAAGAATTCAAATTCAGAGCTTTCTGAGGATGAGTTTATGAATACACTGGTGACGATCATCGTATTATTCTGTGCAAGCGGAACAGGAATCTATGGCTCTATCGTATCCGGAATGAGCGGGGATCATTCAGTGCTGATCTCCAAATCTATTCTGGATTTATTTACAGCAGCTATTTTTGCCTGCAGCCTGGGAATGGTAGTGTGTATGATCGCCATTCCGCAGGTGATCATTTTCCTGATCCTGTTCTTTGCAGCAACGGCGATTTTTCCGCTGACTACGCCGGGCATGATCAATGACTTTAAAGCCTGTGGCGGGTTTCTGATGCTTGCAACCGGTTTTCGTATGGTGAAGCTGAAGAACTTCCCAACTGCGGACATGATACCGGCGATGGTGCTGATCATGCCTATGTCATGCTTCTGGGTGAATTATATATTGCCGTTAGTATCATAAGTTAAGCTGGCAGATTTTCATTTCTGAGTTCAGAAACGGAGATCTGCTTCTTTTTAGGTCAATTACAATCAAAATTATAGATGACTGTAATGGCGCTTATAAAAAACTAACCAATAGTTAATAGAAAATTTCTTCCTGATATTGTATTGTAAATATATAAAAAACTGAGCAAAGTATCAGGTGTACCAAAAGTATTTCCTGATATTTGTCTGAAACTATAACAGCGTATCAGGGAGGAGGAGATTTTTATGAGTATGAAAGAACGATTTGTAAGAAAAAGCAGAAGCTATCTGGCATTTTTTCTTCTGGCGGCATTTGCAGCACTTTTATTTTTCCCAAGGGTAGCATCGGCTGCTGCCAAGCCAACTGCCAAACAGCTTAAAGTAACCTACAGAGGATTCGAATATGACAATGATACAGCAAAGTTATATCTGAAGCTGAGTCTGAAAAATACTTCGAGTTACACGATTACAAAAGTGAAGATGGGATATGAGATACCTATTATGGAGGATGGAACCATAACCCAGACCTTCAGTGTAACGATCAATCCCGGAAAGACAGTGAATAAGACGGTTTATATTGGAAAAATGACTCAGCAGCCATATAAAGCGCCGAAGGTAAAATGCTTATCGTTCTGGTATAAGTCAGCGACACCTAAGCTAAACCAGCTCAAAGTCAGCTACAAGGGATATGAGTACAATCCGAACACAGGAGAGCTGTATATAACTGCCCGTATGCAGAACACTTCCAGTTATACGATTACAAAGGTAACGATGTATTTTGAGATACCACTGGATGAAACTGCAACACCGACCAAAACCTACAATGTAAATATTCCGGCCGGAAAGACAAAAAATTACAGGTTCAAAATTGGAATGATGACAGATGCTCCGGATGGAAAGGTACTTGTGAAATGTAAGAAATTCTGGTATAAGAAATAACAAATGAAATTGTGATATCAGACAGGCAGCCATTGTGAGATACTCTAAACAGTACCGCAATGGCTGCTGTTTTGTTATGCTTAGGAAATTACGTCGGAATTGTTATAATTAGGTATATTTTAGCATAAATAATTCCTGTCTGAAATAAAAATTGCTGTTATTATTTCTGGCTTAGTCGGGCTCGAAGTGGCAGTAACTCCTGCTTTACGTTACAAATGTTTCATGTTATCATTATCTAAAATCAGGGAAGCTGTTTTTCGGGGAATTTTTTAACCGAATGCGGATTGCGAATATCCGTTTGACTTGCAAAATCTGGTAATGAAGGAGGATGAAAAATATGCGGAACAGAAAGAAACTGCCAATTGGAATAGATAGTTTTGAAAAAATAATCCGGCATAATTTTTACTATGTGGATAAAACAGAAATGATAACAGAACTTCTTCATAACTGGGGAGAAGTGAATCTGTTTACACGTCCTCGCCGTTTTGGAAAATCTCTGAATATGAATATGCTGCAGTCATTTCTGGAAATCGGATGTGATAAATCGCTGTTTAATGGACTGAAGGTATCCCGTGAAAAAGAACTGTGTGAAGAATATATGGGAAAGTTTCCGGTAATTTCGCTTACATTGAAGAATGTGGAGGGATTAAATTTTGAGTCAGCCCGGAAATCGCTGAAGAATACTCTGGGAATGGAGGCGTGGAGACTTAGTGCTCTGGCAGAGAGCAGCCGCCTTACAGAGGAAGAAAAAAACTCTTATAAAGCATTGACTGTCGTTGATGATCATGGCGATTTCAAAATGTCTGATGCCACAATGGAGAAGGCGCTGCTTATATTAACTGTATTACTGGAGAAACATTATGGAAAAAAAGCGGTTCTTTTGATTGATGAGTATGATGTGCCATTAGATAAAGCGTTCCAAGTATGGATATTATGACGAGATGGTATCTTTGATCAGAAACATGTTTGGAAATGTTTTGAAGACAAATTCGAGCCTGTTTTTTGCAGTACTTACGGGATGCCTGAGAATTGCGAAGGAAAGCATTTTTACAGGGTTAAATAATTTTAATGTTTTTCAATTACGAGTGTGCAGTTTGATGAGTTCTTTGGATTTACATGATGATGAGGTCGCAGAAATGCTGAAATATTTTGGGCTTTCTGACTACCATGAAACAATCAGGGAATGGTATGATGGTTATCAGTTTGGAAAGAAAGCAGTGTATTGTCCCTGGGACGTGGTCAGTTATTGCAGAAATTTATGTGCAGATCCTGATGCGATACCAGAAGATTTCTAGGTCTAATACCAGCAGCAACAGCATTGTGAGTCGTTTTATAGATAAAGCGAATAAACAGACGAGAGATGAAATCGAAAACCTGATTTCGGGAGAAACGGTTATAAAAGAAATAAAACAGGAACTGACATATAATGAACTGGATAAATCCATTGAGAATCTTTGGAGTATACTTTTTACAACAGGGTATTTAACACAACGTGAAAGAATAGACAGCAGAAAGTTACGTCTGGCAATTCCTAACAGAGAAATTAAAGAATTGTTTGAACTTCAGATCAGGGAATGGTTTCAGGAAAAGTCATCTGAGGATGTAAAGAAGCTTGATAAATTATGCATGGCTTTTCCAGATGGAGATGCAGAAACGATAGAAGATTTGTTTAACGACTATTTATGGAATACAATCAGTATTCGGGATACGGCAGTTAAGGGAAGAAAAGAAAATTTTTATCATGGAGTTTTGCTGGGGCTGCTAAGTCATATGGAGAACTGGGCTGTCTGGTCGAATATAGAATCTGGTGAAGGTTATTGTGATATTTTACTGGAAGTTCCGGAGAATCGTGTCGGAGTGGTGATCGAGATGAAATATGCTCAGGAAGACAGAATGGAGGCAGCTTGTACAGAAGCTCTGGAACAGATTGAACAACGTCAATATGCTGCAAGGTTAAAGAGTGACGGGATGAAGAATATTGTAAATTATGGCATTGCCTGTTATCGGAAACATTGTAAAGTTAAGATTGGGAAAGAAAATTCTTAATCTAAGAAGATATCTTAATAAGAAAACAGCTCTGCTGTTCTGAAATTACAGCTCCTCTCAGTGATTATTATTTGTGATACTGAGGGGAGCTTTTTATATCATAGAAGATTATTCTGCAATGTTTCTGTGATGTAACAGTCTTTTGGACAGGATTCTTTCTTACGTATTCCTTGTTGGAATAATCCATGTGAAAAGAAGAATTGCGAAGGAAATAGGAAACGAACGGGTATAATTTGTGCAAATTGTTGGAAAATTTTTTAAACATACTTTAATATGAACGGAAAAGTCAGGAAAGGAAGAAAAATGAGAAAGAGACTTATCATCGGTATGAGTGGGGCTTCTGGAGCGCCCCTTACAATAGAATTGCTGAAACAACTGTAGCAGTATAAAGAAATAATAGAGACACATCTGATCGTGACAAAAGGTGCGGAAATGACGCTGGAACAGGAGACAGATTATACATTGGAACAGCTATATGCTCTTGCGGACGAGGTACATGATTGAAACAATCTCAAACCCCCAGCAGAGCTGGTGGTACTGACTTCGGGAGATAATTATTATTGTGTAAATAATGAGAATGGAAAAGTATATTATTGGAGTTCAAGCGAAGATAGCTATTATTATATTGCTGAATCGATAGATGAATTTGCTTCTTTTTTTAGGTGATATCTGTTGTAAGGGTAATAAAACGGCTGCCAATCCGGTAAATATGTGAGATAACATATCAGTAGGTGAGGCAGCCATTTTACGTATATTTTTGCTACAACCCTAACGCAACTCAGCAATCCTGCTGACTGCCACATAGATCTCCTGGATTTTATACCAGGTTGGATAATCTACGATCCCTGTCTGGTCCAGACCGAAAATGCTCTGGAAAATCCTGACGGAATTTTGGGTCTCAGGTCCGTAAATTCCATCTGCGGTAACAACAGGGACAGCAGGATAAGCTTCTGCGATTGTGTTTAACTGTTCCTGAATCTGTCTTACCTTATTTCCGGATGCACCGATATCCAGATCATATCCTGGCCAGGAGGCGGGGATGCCGGAGATTGCTTCCGCCACATTGATATACATATCATTTCCGTAAAAAGTCCGTAGGATTTCAATGGCAGAGTATCCCTGATCGCCCAGTGCCTTGCTTCCCCATTGTGTCATCCAGCCTCTGTTTCGGCATTGTACCTGTTTGCCGTCACAGTACTGGGTAAGGATTGGCTGACGTACATTTGGTCTGGAAAGATAATTCTCAAACAGTTCATCTACAATGCGGTCAATGCTGGCAAAGATATTCCTGCCATAGATCCATTTGTGATCATAGGCAGTGGAGGAAGTGATCGTAAAGTCATAACCTTTGTTCCGGTACCATTCCGTATAAACCCTGTTCAGAGTAAAAGACATGATAGCCAGAACATTTGCCCGGATGGTATCGTCGGGCCAGGTGGCATAGATTTCGCTGCTGGCTACATTTTTGATGTAATCTTTGTAGCGTACATAATAATTGCCTGCAGCGGAATCGTTGACAGGCCCGTCGTGTACCACTATATATTCAGGGACAACGACCTTGCTTAATACGATTTCGCCGTTTTCGTTTATTGGTTTTATCTCGGCTTCTTCGATTTTGGGAGGATATTCATAGAACAACGTATGCGGAGGAATTACAATTCTCTGGAAAGTTTCGCCGGATTCCATGACATTCAGCGTTGTTGGCTGTCTGGATAAAGTATCTGCTAATACCTGGCTTCCTGCGATTTCTTTGGGTTCAAAGCCTTCTGCTTCGATCTGAATGGTATATTCTGAGTAGGGCTGTTGTTCAACCGGTTCCATACTGTATTCCAGAGGTGGAGTCTTAAGTTCAATGACAGGAGTGCGTCCGGAGGAATCTGTTGCCACTTCTTCAATGGTACTGTCGGGTGCTCCTGTGTAGGAGATTCTGACGCGTGCGTTTTCTATGGGACGATTGTTCAGCCGGTCTGATACGGTAACCTGATATTGTCCTGTATCTATATTTTCCTGCTGCATCTGCATATGATAAAAAGGCCATACAAGCTCCTGTAGATAATGCTTTCCTGATAAATTATGCAGGGGACCGGAAAATGGTTACCTGAGAAAAGAATTATTGTAGAAAAAGAATAAAAAATAAGGCACCATGACTTCTCATAGTTCCTCATTCTTTAAATTGCGGAAGATGGGAACTTGAAACCCACACGAGCGCAATGCTCACAAGATCCTTAGTCTTGCTCGTCTGCCAGTTCCGACACTTCCGCATATCGCATTTCTCTGGGATTCTTTTGCTCTCCCTCGCGACAAGTGATACTATATCAAATGTAAAAGCTAATGTCAACACCTTTTTGAAAAAAATATAAAAAAATTTCAATTTTTTTTTGAAAAAAAGAGGAATTTGAAATTTTATGTAGAATATAATTAATAAGAGGTATTTTGTCAGCTTGTGGAGGTATCGCTTATGAATATCAGAGAAAGCATGGAACAGCGTGAACAAAAGATGCTCAGTCCTTATGCTGCTTTGAGTCTTTGTTCCAGAGGCAGAGAGCGGCAGGAGGAAGAATGCGATGTACGGACTGTCTATCAGAGAGACAGGGACAGGATCCTTCATAGTAAAGCTTTTCGCAGGATGAAGGATAAGACACAGGTTTTTGTGGCACCCCAGGGTGATCATTACAGGACCAGACTGACACATACTCTTGAGGTATCACAGATTGCCAGAACAATAGCGAAGGCACTGAGACTGAATGAAGATCTTGTAGAAGCGATCGCACTTGGACATGACCTGGGACATACTCCCTTTGGACATGCAGGTGAGAGGGCTCTTGATGCAGTGAATCCGGATGGCTTTGCCCACTATAAACAAAGCGTCAGGGTTGCACAGGTACTGGAGAAGAACGGCGAAGGATTGAATCTCACATGGGAGGTCCGGGATGGTATCCTGAATCACAGAACCAGTGGGAATCCGTCTACTCTCGAAGGAAAGGTAGTAAGACTTTCGGACAAGATCGCCTATATTCATCATGATATGGATGATGCACAGCGGGCGGGGATTATTTCTGAGGATGATATTCCGGTCACGCTTCGGATGCTGCTCGGTTATACAACCAGAGAGCGGCTCAATACATTTGTTCATGATGTGATAGAGAACAGTCTTGAGCAGGATACCATAAAGATGTCAGCAGAGATCTACGAGGCAATGATGGATCTGCGGGCTCTCATGTTTCAGAATGTATATGAGAATCCGGCAGCCCATAAGGAAGAGGAAAAGGTAGTGAAGATGCTGACGGAGTTATATGAATATTATGTCGAATACCCGGAAGCAATGTCAAAAGAATACAGGGAGCTGATCGTGCGTGGAGAGAAGAAGGAACAGGCAGTATGTGACTATCTCTCAGGAATGACAGACCAGTATTCTATAAGGAAATTCCGGGAGATTTACATACCAAAAGCATGGGAAGTCTATTAATCATCAAGAAGGAGGACGAAGCATGCGTTATTCAGACGATATCATTGAAGAAGTCAGGATGAAGAATGATATTGTAGATGTTGTATCCCAGTATGTGAAGCTGAACAAAAGAGGAAGTACCTATTTTGGACTTTGTCCGTTTCATAATGAGAAAACTCCCTCTTTTTCGGTAACACCGGCGAAGCAGATGTATTACTGCTTCGGATGCGGAGCAGGCGGGAATGTATTTAATTTTGTGATGGAATATGAGAATTATACCTTTGGGGAGGCACTGAAGCATCTGGCAGACAGGGCAGGGGTGCAGCTTCCGAAGATTGAATATTCCGGAGAAGCAAAGAAGAAAGCAGAACGTCGGGCTGCCCTTCTGGAGATCAATAAGCTTGCAGCAGGATATTTCTATTATCAGCTGCGTCGTGAGAGTGGCAGACAGGCACATGAATATCTGACAGGCAGAGGACTCAGTGAGGAGACGATCAGGAAGTTTGGCCTGGGATATTCGGATAAGTACAGTGACGATTTGTACAAATATCTGAAGTCAAAGAATTACAGTGACGAACTGCTGCGGGATTCCGGCCTGTTCAATGTGGATGAACGCAGGGGAATGTATGATAAGTTCTGGAACAGGGTTATTTTCCCGATCATGGATGTGAATAACCGCGTGATCGGATTTGGAGGCAGAGTGATGGGTGACGGAAAGCCGAAGTACCTGAACTCGCCGGAGACTACGATCTTTGATAAAAGCCGGAATTTGTACGGGCTGAATGTTGCAAGAACCACGAGAAAAAATTATCTGATCCTGTGTGAAGGATATATGGATGTGATATCCATGCATCAGGCAGGGTTTACCAATGCGGTGGCATCGCTGGGAACGGCACTTACTTCCGGACATGCAAGTCTGCTGAAGCGTTACACTCAGGAGGTATTGCTTCTGTATGACAGTGATGATGCAGGCGTGAGGGCTGCCCTTCGTGCCATTCCGATCCTGAGGGAAGCAGGTGTTTCTTCGAGAGTGGTAAATCTTAAGCCGCATAAAGATCCGGATGAATTTATCAAGGCACTTGGAGCGGAAGAGTTTGAGAAACGTCTGGAGCAGGCTATGGACAGCTTTATGTTCCGCATACATATGGCAGAGCGGGAATTTCCAATGGAGGAACCCCAGGGACAGAACCGTTTCTTTGAGCGGTGTGCGCAGATGCTTCTGGAGCTTTCCGATGAACTGGAGAGAAATCTTTATATAGAAGCAATCGTAAAGGATTACAGAAGCAGTGGGATCAGTGTGGAGAATCTGAAAAAGAGAGTCGGAGCTCTTGCGATGAAGGGAACTCCGGCAGAGCAGAGAATTCAGCCTAAACCTGTGGGAGCAGGTCAGCAAAAGAAGAAGGAGAGTGCAGCAGAGAAAGCACAGAAGCTGATGCTTACCTGGCTGGTAACTTATCCGGGCATATTTGACACAGTGGAAAAATATATCCAGCCTTCAGATTTCGTGGTTCCTCTGTACAGGCAGGTGGCAGAGATGCTTTACCAGCAGCACAGGGATGGCGATGTGAATCCTGCAAGGCTGATGAATGCTTTCATTGACAGTGAAGAGCAGAGAGAGGTTTCATCCCTTTTTAATGCAACGATCCATCTGGAGACTCCGGAGGAACAGAACCGGGCTTTCTCGGATGCTGTGATCAGGATTAAGGATGAGAGTCTGAAAGAGAGAAACAGAACCTGGGATCCCACAGATATACAGGGACTGCAGGAACTTGTAAAAGCAAAGAAAGAACTGGAAGAGCTTGGAAGAAAGCGGCAGCAGCTGCATATTTCTTTCGAATAAGGATAAAATATAAACACTATATGGAGGTATAGAGCACATATGGAAATGAATATGGGTAAATTCAGTGAAAAACTGGTAGAACTTCTGGAGCTTGCCAAGAAGAAAAAGAATGTACTGGAATACCAGGAAATCAATGACTTCTTTAAGGATCAGCCACTGGGAGTTGAACAGATGGAGAAAGTATTTGACTTTCTGGAAGCCAGTGGAGTGGATGTGCTTAGGATTACAGACAGTAATGCAGATGATATGATCCTGGATGATGACGATGCAGACATTGATAAGCTGGATGAAGAAGAGATTGAGCTTGACAAGATCGATCTTTCTGTTCCTGAAGGTGTAAGCATCGAGGATCCGGTACGTATGTATCTGAAGGAAATTGGTAAGGTTCCGCTTCTTTCAGCAGAAGAGGAAATCGAACTTGCAAAGAGAATGGAGAATGGGGATGAGGCTGCCAAGAAACGTCTGGCAGAAGCAAACCTTCGTCTTGTTGTCAGCATTGCAAAGAGATATGTGGGACGTGGAATGCTTTTCCTTGACCTGATCCAGGAAGGTAACTTAGGTCTGATCAAAGCGGTTGAGAAATTTGATTACCGCAAGGGTTATAAATTCAGTACCTATGCTACATGGTGGATCCGTCAGGCGATCACCAGAGCAATCGCAGACCAGGCACGTACCATCCGTATTCCGGTGCATATGGTTGAGACTATTAACAAACTGATCCGCGTTTCCCGTCAGTTACTGCAGGAGCTTGGACGTGAACCTACGCCGGAAGAAATTGCAAAAGAGATGGATATGTCTGTAGAGCGTGTACGTGAGATCCTTAAGATCTCCCAGGAGCCTGTATCTCTGGAGACACCTATCGGTGAGGAAGAGGACAGCCACCTTGGAGACTTTATCCAGGATGACAATGTACCTGTACCTGCAGATGCAGCAGCATTTACTTTGCTGAAAGAGCAGCTGGTAGAGGTTCTGAGCACATTGACAGACAGAGAGCAGAAAGTATTGCGCCTGCGTTTTGGCTTGGACGATGGACGTGCCAGAACTCTGGAGGAAGTTGGTAAGGAATTTAATGTAACAAGAGAACGTATCCGTCAGATTGAGGCAAAGGCTCTCCGCAAGCTTCGTCATCCGAGCCGCAGCCGTAAACTGAAGGATTATCTGGACTAAGGAGCCTGTTATGCAGCTTTCATTACGTTTGTCTGCAATAGCAGGCCTGGTGACCAGGGGAAACAGACTTGTGGATGTGGGATGCGATCATGGATACCTGCCGGTTTCGCTTTATCTGGATGGAAAGATTCCGGGTGCGATTGCCATGGATGTAAGAAAAGGCCCGTTGTCCAGAGCGCAGGAACATATTTCTCAGTATGGACTGGACGCATACATAGAAACCCGGCTTTCAGACGGACTTGAGGCTTTGAAACCGGGAGAGGGCGACACTCTTGTGATCGCAGGAATGGGCGGCCCTCTCATGGAGAGGATTCTTACTGACGGGGCAGAGGTCAGGGAGAGCTTTCGGGAAATGATCCTGCAGCCTCAGTCAGATATCCCCCATTTTCGCAGATTTGTCAGAAAAATCGGCTGGCAGATCACAGAGGAGGAGATGGTTCTGGAGGATGGCAAGTTTTATCCTATGATGAAGGTAATTCATGGAGAAAAGATGCATATTTCAGAAGATACTCCTTATACTTTAGATGAGTGGTTTGGAGGAATGCTTCTGGAAAGAAAGCATCCTGTTCTGCGGGAGTATCTGGAAAGAGAGCTTCGCATCCGCAATGAGATTCTTGACAGATTAAAGAATGCGCCCAATGCAGAGAAGCGTGCGGGCGAGATAGAGGAGGAAAAGCAGGCAGTTATTGCTGCTTTAGAGGAATATGAAGGCATATGAACTGACCTCCTGGCTGGAGAAGAAGTACCCGTCAGATGCAGCAGAGGACTGGGATAACGTAGGACTTCTCGCAGGAGATGATACAAATGAGATCAGCCATGTGTTTCTGGCTCTGGATCTGACAGAGGAAACACTGGCTGAGGCCATAGAGGATGGGGCAGATATGATCATTACCCATCATCCCATGATCTTTTCCGGAATTAAGAAGATCAATAATCACAGCTTTACAGGAAGAAAGATCCTTACGCTGATACAGAAAGGAATTGTTTATTATGCGATGCATACCAATTATGATGTGCTGGGTATGGCAGATCTGAGTGCAGACTATACGAAGATGCATGATACCACAGTCCTTTCCGTAACTGAAGAGAGAGAGGGGGAAGTACAGGGCTTTGGCAGAGTTGGGAAACTTCCCCGGGAAATGACGCTGAGAGAGTATGCACAGCTTGTCAAAGAGTCTTTGAAGTTAAATGATGTAAAGGTTTATGGGAATCTGGACAGCATGGTAAAATGTGCTGCTGTATGTACAGGATCAGGCAAGAGCATGATCAAGGATGTCATTAAGGCCGGTGCGGATGTGTATGTGACCGGTGATATCGACCACCATACAGGAATTGATACGGTTGCGCAGGGACTGGCGCTGATCGACGCCGGACACTACGGAACAGAATATATTTTTATGGATGCAATGAAAAAAGAACTGACACAGGCATTTCCGGAACTGAAAATCTCCTGTGCAGAGGTAAAGAGCCCGTACACGATTCTGTGATACGGGTTCTTACCATATAATAATGAAATTATAAATGAAAATTGGCTGATCTGCCTGTTGGCAGCGGAGCCGATGTTACTGTTCATACACCACTATCCCGCGAGGTGTTTTGGTATGAATATGCCAAAATCCCGAGACATACAAGCCAAAATTCTATTGCCGCAGGCAATCTGGAATGAATTTTGGCTACGTTACTGAGAACGGAGTGAACAGTAACAATCTGATAACTGTATTTACTTGTCGGTATAGCAGAAATGGAGGCAGGATTTATGGGACAGAAAATGTATAACGTTACGATACAGGGAATAACAAAACAATATCCTGAGAAGATTCCTTACAGTGAGATTGTAAAGGAATACGAAGGAAGTACGGATGCACCTGTAATGCTGGTGATCGTAAATGGCAGGCTGAGAGAACTGCATAAGCATCTCAAGGCAGACTGTGAGATTGAATTTGTGACATCCAAAGATCCGATCGGACACAAAACTTATTGCAGAAGTGCAAGTCTGATTCTTCTGAAAGCAATTTATGATGTGGCAGGGCAGGAAAATATAGACAGTGTAGTGATCCATTATTCTGTAGGCAGCGGCTATTATTTTACAATGAAAGGACCTATGGCGCTGGATCAGGAATTTATTGATAAGGTAAAGGCGCAGATGCACAGGATCGTGGACGAGAATCTTCCCATTGTAAAGCGAAGCGTAAGCACCAGTGAGGCAGTTGCACTTTTTCATAAGCATCATATGTATGACAAAGAGAAGCTGTTTAATTACCGCAGAAGCTCTGCGGTGAATCTTTACAGTATTGGAAGTTTTGAGGATTATTTCTACGGTTTTATGGCGAACCATACGGGATATATTAAGACGTTTGATCTGTTTTTGTATGAGGGTGGTTTCGTACTGCAGCTTCCGACTCAGAATGAACCGGACCGGATACCTGAATTTAAACCGAGGGAGAAGATTTTTCGTGTGCAGAAGGAATCTCAGGAATGGGGAGATAAACTGGATATTGCGACAGTTGGTGATCTGAATGAAAAGGTTACCAGAGGCGGTATCCAGGATATTTTGCTGATCCAGGAGGCTATGCAGGAGGCAAAGATTTCGGAAATCGCATCTGAGATTGCCGCAGCCGGAAACAAGAAGTTTGTTATGATCGCAGGTCCGTCTTCTTCCGGAAAGACTACGTTTTCACACAGGCTGTCTATTCAGCTGGCTGCCCATGGAATGAAACCGCATCCGATCGCAGTGGATAATTATTTCATTGACAGGCACCTGACTCCTGTAGATGAGTTTGGGGAAAAGAATTTTGAGTGTCTGGAAGCGATTGATGTGGAGCAGTTTAATAAAGATATGCTTGAGCTTTTGGAAGGAAAAAGGGTAGAGATGCCGGTTTTCAATTTCAAAACAGGAACCAGAGAATATAAAGGTGATTTTCTGCAGCTGGATAAAGACGATATTCTGGTGATCGAGGGAATTCATGGATTAAATGACAGGCTCAGCTATGCGCTGCCAAAGGAGAGCAAATTTAAGATTTATCTCAGCGCTCTGACTCAGCTGAATATTGATGAACATAACAGGATTCCTACTACGGATGGCCGTCTGATCCGCAGAATTGTAAGAGATGCCCGCACCAGAGGGACTTCTGCGAAAGAGACAATTGCAAGATGGCCTTCCGTACGCAGAGGTGAAGAACAGAATATCTTTCCCTTCCAGGAGGATGCAGATGTAATGTTTAATTCTGCGCTGATCTATGAACTGGCATGCCTGAAAGTATATGCGGAACCGCTTTTGTTTGGGATTGCCAAGGACGAACCGGAGTATACAGAGGCGAAGAGGCTGCTGAAGTTCTTTGAATATTTTGTTCCGGTGCCAAGCGAGGCAGTGCCGAATAATTCGATTTTAAGAGAATTTATCGGCGGAAGCTGCTTTAATGTGTAAAATAGTAGAATGAAATTTCTTTACAAGTGCAAAAAAACGTGTTAGAATAGCACTTGCGCAACCAGGCCAGGTAATCGCGGCTGAACAGACGAAAGGGTTCAGACGAGGAAAGTCCGGGCTTCGCAGGGCAGGATGCCGGATAACGTCCGGTGGAGGTGACTCCCAGACCAGTGCAACAGAAATAAACCGCCTCACTTGCTGAGGTAAGGGTGGAAAGGCAGTGTAAGAGACTACCGCCGTCCTGGTAACAGGCCGGGCACATGTAAACTCCATTTGAAGCAAGACCGAATAGAAAGCGATACGGCTGCCCGTCGTGCTTTCAGGTGGGTCGCTTGAGCCTTATGGCAACGTAAGGCCTAGACAGATGATTACCCAATGACATAACCCGGCTTATCGGTCTGATTGCGTACAAAAAAAACAGACGGATTTCTTCCGTTCTGTTTTTTTGATATTTGTTTTATTATTTATTGCGTTTACCTGTGTATTTCTCTTCGCAGTATTTACATCTGTAAACTTCTTTCTCTTTATCTGCAAGAACAAAGATCTGGTCGAGTCCCTGTTCAATGGAAGTGATGCAGCGTGGATTCTTGCATTTGATCACGTTGACAACCTGATTCGGAAGTTTCAGTTCTTTTTTGGCAACGATCTTCTCGTCCTTGATTACGTTTACAGTAATGTTATGATCGATAAAGCCGAGAATGTCAAGATCGAGATTCTCAACCGGGCATTCAACCTTGATGATATCTTTCTTACCCATTTTGTTGCTGCGCGCGTTCTTGATGATGGCAACGGTGCAGTCAAGTTTATCAAGCTTCAGATCATGATAGATAGTCATGGCCTTGCCTGCTTTGATATGGTCTAATACATAACCTTCGCGAAGTGCTCCAACATTTAACATGGTAATTTTACCTCCAGTAATGTGAGAATCAGGGCCATACGTACATATACACCGTACTGTACCTGTTTGAAATAAGCTGCTCTCGGGTCTGCATCCACCTCTGTTGAGATTTCATTTACACGTGGAAGCGGATGAAGAACGTACATGTCTTTTTTTGCAAGTTCCATTTTCTGTTTGTCCAGAATGTAGAAATCCTTCATGCGGACATAGTCTTCTTCGTTGAAGAAACGTTCTTTCTGTACACGTGTCATGTAGAGGATATCAAGATCCGGTAAGGCATCTTCCAGTCTCTCTACTTCCTGAAATTCGATATTGTTCTTTTTCAGAACATCCTCGCGGATATAGCTTGGGATGCGAAGCTCTTCCGGTGAGATCAGAATGAATTTTACATTTGTGTAACGTACAAGTGCTTCGATCAGGGAGTGAACTGTACGTCCGAATTTCAGGTCGCCGCACAGACCAATGGTCAGATTGTCCAGACGTCCTTTCAGGGAACGGATGGTAAGTAAGTCGGTTAATGTCTGGGTAGGATGTTGATGACCACCGTCGCCGGCGTTGATAACAGGAATAGAAGAAGCCATAGAAGCTACTAACGGAGCACCTTCTTTCGGGTGGCGCATAGCACAGATGTCAGCGTAACAGGATACAACGCGGATTGTATCGGCAACACTTTCACCCTTTGAAGCGGAACTGGAATCAGCTGATGAAAAACCAAGAACTTTACCGCCAAGGTTCATCATAGCAGCTTCAAAGCTGAGACGGGTACGGGTGCTTGGCTCATAGAATAAAGTTGCCAGTCTTTTATCATCGCAGACATGTGCGTATTTATCAGGGTGTTTCTCAATATCGCTGGCCAAGTCAAGAAGAGTATTTAACTCATCAACAGACAGATCCAGCGGACTCATTAAGTGTCTCATTTCATACCTCCATATTTTACTAGTTCAGGAATTGTTTACGTAATCCTTCTTAACATCATATAATAATCAGGTGCTTTTTTCAAGAGAGTTTTCCAAGTATTTTCTCAAAAAAAAGTCCGGCTCCGAACCAGAGGGGAGCGTAGTCCGGTCTTATCAGTCCCCGGTAATTCAGAGGAGTGTTGCTGTAGTCCCAGGGACACATATGAAAACAGCGCAAAAGAGCACCGCTGATAAATTCCACGAAGAAAAATCCGACAGTATAAATGCAGCCGCGGACAAAAAGCGGGACAGCAGAAAGTTTACCGGAGAGCGGGCGGATGATGGCACCGCATCCGTAAATGGGAAACATTAAAAGGGAAGTTTTTCCTGTCATGGTAAGTTCTCCTGAAAGGATGGAATGCAGTCCGGTCCAGAGGATTTCCATGCACCAGCCCGTCAGACCGCAGAGAATGAAAGCTTTTTTCATAGGTAACGCTCCTGTATAAATTTCTATGATTCTAGTATTGCCTGCCTTGAAAAAAACATACACGTAGGATATAATGAGAACACGTTATTACACTATAGCAATGAGGTGCCTTATGCGCAAAAGGAACGTGTGGAGGGGATCTCATGGAAATAAGAGGAGTTTATTATGAATTATCAGGAAAGCCGGGAGTACATAGACAAAATCACCCGGGAAATTCCCAGTGTCCTGGGACTGGATCATATGCGTGAGCTGATGAAACGTCTTGGAAATCCACAGGATGATCTGAAATATGTGCATGTAGCCGGTACCAATGGCAAGGGTTCTGTCATTGCTTTTTTGTATTCTGTTTTATCAGGTGCAGGATATCACATTGGAAGATATGTTTCGCCTACCCTGTATTCTTACAGAGGCAGGATGGAAGTTTCGGGAAGCAGGATCAGCAGAGAGGACTTTGCTGCTTATATCACACAGGTGTCTGATGTTATTGCTGCTATGACAAAGGATGGTTATCCCCATCCCACTGCATTTGAAATAGAGACTGCGGTGGCATTTCTGTTCTTTAAAAAAGAGAATTGTGATCTCGTTTTGCTGGAAGTGGGAATGGGCGGAAATCTGGACGCCACAAATATTATTAAGAATACGCTGCTGGCAGTGCTGGTATCAATCAGTATGGATCATATGTCTTTTCTTGGAAATACTCTGGCACAGATCGCAGAGAAGAAAGCCGGGATCATCAAAGATGGCTGCAGAGTGGTGACTGCCAGACAGAGGCCGGAAGCAATGCAGGTGATCGAGAGAATCAGCAGAGAACATGGTGCAAAATGTACCATAGCAGATGCTTCTGAGGCAGAGGTGCTAAAGGAAAGCTGCCTTGGACAGACAATCCGGTACATGGGTGAAGAGTATGAGATTCCGCTGGCAGGTGTTTATCAGAAGGAAAATGCAGTAGTTGCACTGAATGCTTTAAAAGTATTGGATGAGCTGGGCTTTTCCACCGCTGCGGAGCAGAAAAAAGAAGGGCTTCGCACAGTAAACTGGAACGGACGGTTTACAGTTATCTGTAAAAAACCGCTGTTTGTGGTAGACGGGGCTCATAATCCTGCTGCTGCGGATATGATGGCAGCTTCAATAGAGCATTATTTTAAGGGAAAACGGATCATCTATATTATGGGAGTGTTTGCAGATAAGGATTACAGAAGTGTGATTCAGAAAACTGCGCACTTTGCAGACCGGATACTTACGATCCAGACTCCGGATAATGTAAGGGCGCTGCCTGCCGGAGAGCTGGCGAAGACTGTCAGTGAATACAATCCCAATGTACAGGCAATGGATACGATTAAAGATGCAGTGGAGGAGGCTTTTTCACTTGCCGGGGAACAGGATGTGATCATTGCCTTTGGTTCTCTTTCCTTTATCGGAGAGATGACTGATATTGTAGAGAATTTGTGAAAGTAAAAAGGTACAACATAAATGATAGATTTACAGGAATGCAGAAATGAAATAGATAAGATCGACAGCGATATCATACGTCTTTTTGAACAGAGAATGAAGGTGTGTGAGGATGTTGCAGAATATAAGATACGAACAGGAAAGAAGGTTCTGGATCCGGAAAGAGAGAGACAGAAGCTGGAGGTCCTGAGAGGTAAGGCACATGGAGAATTTAATCAGCTTGGTGCGCAGGAGCTTTTTCAGCAGATCATGGCGATCAGCCGTAAGAGACAGTATCAGCTTCTCACAGAGCATGGAATCGAGGATGATGAGAAGCTGGAAATGGTAGATGCACTTCCGTTGAAAGATGTAAGAGTTGTCTTTCAGGGTGTGGAAGGTGCATACAGTTATGCTGCAATGAGGGAATATTTCCAGGACGATATTGAGAGCTTTCATGTAAAAACCTGGCGCGATGCAATGGAAGCAGTTGTGGAGGGAAGAGCAGACTATGCGGTACTTCCCATTGAGAATACAACTGCCGGTATTGTTGCTGATATTTATGATCTTCTTACAGAGTATGAGCTGAGTATTGTAGGAGAACAGATTATCCGTCCGGAGCATGTACTTCTGGGACTGCCGGATGCTGAACTGGAGGATATCAGACAGGTATGTTCTCATCCTCAGGCGCTTTCCCAGTGTGGAAAATATCTGGAATCTCATCCGGGCTGGAAGAAGAAAGAGATGGAAAATACTGCCGGTTCTGCCAAGAAGATAAAAGAAGACAATGACAAGACGCAGGCTGCTATTGCCAGCAGACAGGCAGGAGAACTTTACGGACTGAAGATCCTGGCTGAGAATATCTGCTATAACGGACAGAATGCCACACGTTTTGTGATCGTGAGTAAGAAACCAATCTATGTGAAGGATGCACATAAGATCAGTATTTTCTTTGAACTGCATCATGAGAGCGGAACTCTTTACAATATGCTGTCTCACATTATTTATAATGGACTGAATATGACGAAGATAGAATCCCGCCCGATCACAGGGAAGAACTGGCAGTACCGTTTTTTTGTTGATTTCGAGGGAAATTTAAAGGACAGTGCAGTGAAGAATGCCCTGAGAGGAATTGAGGCAGAAGCTGACAGAATGAGAATTTTGGGAAATTATTAAAAATCATTTCCACAATCTGCACGCCCCACTTTGCGGCATATTTTGCGTAAAGCATTTTTCAAACACACTCTGGTACATCGTTTTCGAAATAATTATACCACTCACAGCAGAACAATAAGATAAAACAACAAGGTAAGAAGGAAGTAATAAAAATGGCTAGATTAAATGAATGCATCTTATACCGTAACTTTGAACATGGAGAAATCCTTGATAAAATGGCAGAACTGATGAATGCCTGGGAACAGAAAGCACCTGATCTGAAAGAAAAGGAAGGGCTGTTCTTTGAGTGTGCCAACGGACTGGTGGAAACTGCCGGCGCTTATGGATTTTCCGGAAATTTATGGCACTGTTATCTGACATTTCTTCTGGTAAATAATGAAAATGCATTCAGTACAGCCTGTGAGATCAGAGGGGCTGTCAACGGAAGTATTAATGAACTGGCACTGAATGATTTCGGTGTGTTTAAAGAACTGTATGATTTTGACCTGACTGTACTGGATGAGGCATTTGGAATTTCCTGCTGTAAGGTTCTCGGTGATTATACCAACACCGGAAGTAACAGCAAGATGTTTAATTCCCGTATCAGAGACCGTATCTGTGATCTGAGCAAAACGCTGGCAGCAGCGGAGTCCACAGAGGAATTCATGAAGGATATGGTACAGTTTTATAAGGATTTTGGTGTGGGTAAGCTGGGATTACATAAGGCTTTTCGTGTAGGCCATGATGAGAATGATAATGTGGAGATCCAGCCGATCACAAGGATCGCTCATGTGAAACTGGAAGACCTGGTCGGATATGAAATCCCGAAGCAGAAACTGATCGAGAATACAGAAGCTTTCGTAAGAGGCAGAAAGGCAAACAACTGTCTGCTTTTTGGTGATGCGGGTACAGGTAAATCCTCAAGTATCAAGGGAATCCTGAACCGTTATTATGATGAGGGACTTCGTATTATCGAGGTGTATAAGCATCAGTTTCAGGATCTGAATGATGTGATCGCCCAGATCAAGAACAGAAACTATAAATTCATTATCTATATGGATGATCTGTCATTCGAGGAATTTGAAATCGAATATAAATATCTGAAGGCAGTGATCGAGGGTGGTCTGGAGAAGAAGCCGGACAATATCCTGATCTATGCAACAAGTAACAGAAGACATCTGGTAAGAGAGAAATCCAGTGACAAGCTGGAGATCATGGATGATGACGATCTGCATTCCTCCGATACAGTGCAGGAGAAGCTTTCACTGGTTTATCGTTTTGGTGTCCGTATTTATTATGGTGCACCGAGCAAAAAAGAATTCCAGACAATTGTGAAAGCTCTCGCAGAGAGAAACGGAATTACCATGCCGGAGGACGAACTGTTTCTGGAAGCAAATAAGTGGGAGCTTTCCCATGGAGGACTTACAGGACGAACTGCACAGCAGTTTATCGACCATCTGCTGGGTGTGGAGAAGGAATAAAAAAGCAAATAGATGAATGGTAAAGGGGGAACGCATATGGCAGTCATGACATTTGCAGCCATTGATATCGGATCTTATGAAGTCAGCATGAAGATCTTTGAGATGTCAAAAAGAATTGGTTTTCGTGAACTGAATGATGTCAGATACAGTCTGGAAATCGGAAAGGGTGTCTATTCTGACGGAAAGATCGATTCAGAAATGCTGAATGTTTTATGTGAGGTGCTGAACGACTTTAAGAGGCTGATGCAGGACTTTGGGGTGGAAGAGTATCGTGCCTGCGGCACCAGTGCATTCAGAGAACTTGTGAATCCGCTGCTGATCATTGAACAGATCTATCAGCGTACAGGAATGAAAATAGAAATATTAAGCAGTGCAGAACAGCATTTCCTTGGGTACAAATCAATTGCTGCTATAGAAAAGGGATTCAAAAAGATGATCCAGAAAGGCACCGCGATCCTGGATGTGGGCGGCGGCAGCCTTCAGGTTTCCCTCTTTGACAAAGATGCGCTGGTCACTACCCAGGGACTTAAAATGGGAAGTTTAAGAATCCGACAGCGTCTGCAGGAACTGGAGAAAACAACCATTCATTATGACAAGCTGGTTGAGGAATTTATCCGAAATGACCTGATGAGCTTCCAGCGTCTATATCTGAAAGACAAGGATATCAAGAATGTGATCCTGATGGGAGATTTCATCACAGATATGATCTTCCAGGAGGAAATGGAAGATAAGATCATTACAAGGGAAGAATTTATGAAACGCTATGAGGATACGGTAGGAAAATCTGTTGATCTGCTGGCTCAGGAAATGGAGATCGATCCGGAGTATGCGTCCCTTGTAGTGCCGACTATGGTAGTGTGCAGAAACTTTATCGATATTTTTAACGCAGAATCTCTCTGGGCTCCGGGTGTTTCTCTGTTGGATGGAATTGCCTATGATTTTGCAGAGAAAAAGAAATTTATCAAGAGTGTGCATAATTTCGAGAATGATATTCTGGTTACTTCAAAGAATATCGCGAAACGCTATTCCAGCAGTAAGAGTCACATTCAGGGAACGATGAATCTCTGCCTGAATATTTTTGACAGCATGAAGAAAGTTCATGGCATGGGTTCAAGAGAACGTCTGTTACTGCAGATCGCGGCACTGCTCCATGACTGCGGCAAATATATCAGCATGGAAAATGTTTCTGAGTGTTCTTATCAGATCATTATGTCCACAGATATTATCGGTCTGTCCTCTCTGGAACGCCAGATGATCGCGTGTGCGGTCAGATTCAATAATTCTGCGTTTGTTCACTACGATGAACTTTACAGTATGGGAATAGCGATTGACAGAGAGAGCTATATCAAGGTAGCAAAGATGACTGCGATCCTTCGTCTGGCAAATGCCATGGACAGAAGCCATTATCAGAAAGTAAAAGGGATCAAGACAGCGCTCAAGGACAGAGAACTGCAGATGATCGTGGATTCCGCACAGGATATTTCCCTGGAACTAGGACTGCTTGAAAGATAAAGTCGCATTTTTTGAAGAAGTATTTGGCATTCGTTTGGTTCTCAGGCGTAAGGGCAGAGCATAAAGGAGGATGAACTTATGGATCTTGGAAAATTTGAAAAAAAAGAGTATTTCGTAAACCGTGAGCTGAGCTGGCTCAAATTTGACGAGCGTGTTCTGAGTGAAGCAAGAGATAAAAATCTTCCTTTATTTGACAGACTGAAGTTCCTGAGCATTACCGCATCCAATCTGGATGAATTCTTTATGGTGCGTGTGGCGTCTCTTAAGGATCAGGTGCATGCAGGATATCATAAAACAGACATTGCAGGAATGACAGCCAAGGAACAGTTAAAAGAAATCAGTGTCCGTACCCATGAACTGGTTCATGTACAGTATAATACTCTGAACCGTTCTCTGATCCCTGCGCTTGAGAAAGCAGGAATGCACCTGGTGGCAGCCCATGAGAATCTTACAGAAGCACAGAGTGCATTTGTAGACAGATACTTTGAGGATAATGTATATCCGGTACTTACACCGATGGCAATGGACTCTTCCAGACCGTTTCCACTGATCAGAAATAAAACATTGAATATCGGCGCTCTGATCTCCAAGAAGGAGAAGAGTGATAAACTCAACAAGAAAGATAAAGCAGGAGAGCTTTTGTTTGCTACAGTGCAGGTTCCGTCTGTGCTTCCAAGGGTGGTGCAGATTCCGTCAAAGAAGGATGGAGATACCACAGTGATCCTGCTGGAAGAGATTATTGAAAGAAATATTGACAAACTTTTCCTGAGTTATGATGTAATATGTGCTCATCCTTACCGTATTATGCGTAATGCGGATCTTACCATCGATGAAGATGAGGCAGAGGATTTGCTGGTGGAGATTCAGCGTCAGTTAAAGAAACGCCAGTGGGGCGAAGTTATCCGTCTGGAAGTAGAGGATAAGATGGACGAACGCCTGCTGAAGATCCTGAAGACGGAATTTGACATCAAAGAGGCAGATGTTTTTGAGATAAACGGACCTCTGGATCTTACCATGCTGATGAAAGTATATGGTGCGGATGGCTTTGATGCTTACAAGACACCGAGATATCAGCCGGCACCTGTACCGGAATTTCAGAATGAGAAGGATATTTTCCAGGTGATACGTGAGGGCGATGTATTCCTGCATCATCCTTATATGAGCTTCGATCCTGTTGTAAATTTCGTACGTCAGGCAGCAAAAGATCCGGATGTTCTGGCTATTAAACAGACTCTGTATCGTGTCAGCGGCAATTCACCGATCATTGCTGCCCTTGCGCAGGCAGCAGAAAACGGCAAACAGGTTTCCGTACTGGTAGAGCTGAAAGCACGTTTTGATGAAGAAAATAATATTGTATGGGCGAAGAAGCTGGAGAAGGCAGGATGTCATGTAATTTATGGTCTGGTAGGCCTTAAGACACACAGCAAGATCACACTGGTTGTGCGCAGGGAAGAGACAGGAATCCGCCGTTATGTGCATCTGGCAACCGGAAACTACAATGATTCCACTGCCAAACTCTATACAGACTGCGGTATCTTTACCTGCGATGAACGTTTTGGTGAAGATGCAACAGCAGTATTTAACATGCTCTCCGGATATTCTGAACCGAAAAGCTGGAATAAGCTGATCGTAGCACCAATCTGGATGAAGGACAGGTTCTTAAGCCTGATTGAACGTGAGGCAGAGAATGCGAAGAAAGGACTTCCGGCGTTGATCCGCGCAAAGATGAATTCCCTCTGTGATCCGAAGATTATTGCAGGATTGTATTATGCATCTTCCTGCGGAGTTCAGGTGGAGCTTCTGGTAAGGGGTATCTGCTGTCTGAAAGTAGGAGTGCCGGGAATCAGTGAGAATATTCATGTCCGTTCTATTGTAGGGGAATTTCTGGAGCATAGCCGTATTTTCTATTTTGAAAACGGCGGAAACCCGGAAATCTATATGGGAAGTGCGGACTGGATGCCGCGTAACCTTGACCGCAGGGTAGAGATTGTTTTCCCTGTGGAAGATGAGAAGATTAAGAAAGAGCTGGAGCACGTACTTGATCTGGAGTTTAAGGATAATGTAAAAGCTCATATCCTGCAGCCGGATGGAACTTATGTGAAGCCGGATAAACGAGGCAAAGCCCAGATTAACTCTCAGATGGAATTCTGTATTGAGGCAACTGAGAAAGCAGCACTTCATAAACACGAAGAAAAGAAATCCCGCGTATTCATTCCAGCAGAGCCTGCGGAGGATATAGAGGAATAAGAAACAGTCAGAAACAGAAATAAATAACTGGGAAATGCCATGGAAAGCGGTGGAGCTGCCATGGCATTTCTTCTCTGGGACAAAAAAATAAAAATTTTTTTGTGGCAAAAACCGCATAAATACAGGCTTTTTGAACGAAAAATTCGAGAAAAATAAAAAATTGAAATTTTTTAAAAAAGTACTTGCATTTTAGAAAAAGATGGTGTATATTAAACGAGTCGACAGCGAAGAGCGAACGACAGATAAACAAATGGCCAGTTGGTCAAGGGGTTAAGACGCCGCCCTCTCACGGCGGAAACACGGGTTCGATTCCCGTACTGGCTGCTACAAAATAGTGAGAATTTAACCAGAGCTTAGGCTCTGGTTATTTTTTTGTCAGGGATTTCTCCTGACATGTTGTATGTCTTCGCAGACAAAAATGATTCACGAACCTGGAGCTTTCATCTGACAATAGAGGAGTAATACTTGGAAAGGAAGAACGATATGGCCACGGATGAAGAACTTTATGGGCAATATCTGTGCGGTGATGAGACAGGACTTGAACTGTTGATAAAAAAATACGGTGATCCGCTGACCTTATACATTGATGGTTATCTGCATGACGTCCACGAAGCGGAGGACTTAATGATGGAAACCTTTTCCTGGCTGTTTATGAAAAAGCCCCGCATCCGGGATGGATGTTTTAAGGCTTACCTCTATAAAGCAGCGCGTCACATGGCATTACGCCACAAAAGCAGACGGCGGATTATCTTCAGTCTTGACAACCTGACCAGAGAACCGGAGGCACAAACGCTGGTAGAGGAAGTCGTCCGCACAAAAGAGCGAAACCAGATCCTGCATCTCTGCATGGACGAGTTAAATCCAGATTATAGGGAGGCTCTTTATCTGACCTATTTTGAGGGCATGAGCTATCAACAGGCAGCTGAGGTTATGGGGAAAAGTGTAAAGCAGATCACAAATATGGTGTACCGGGGGAAAGAGCGTTTACGCGGATTATTGAAACGGGAGGGTATTACAAATGCTGAAAGATGAGGAACGGATTGCTGAGGTAAAACGGCGTATTGCAAAAAAAGAACAACAGCAGAGACTGCGGCGCAGACGGATTATCTCTGCTGTCTGTATAGCGGCATGCTTTGCAGTGATCGTTGGGATTTCCTTTGCCATGCCCGGTATTATCGGGCGGGTCGAACCCGGTACTTCTTCAGGCTTTGAAACTGCGGCAACAATTTTGGGCGGCAGCACCGCATTGGGATATATGGTGATCGGACTGCTGGCTTTTATCCTCGGCGCGTGCGTGACTATTCTGTGTTTTCGCATCCATCAGCTGAACAAAGAGGAGCAGACGGAGAAACAAAAGGAGGACAATGGGGATGGAGCTGATCAGTAATCTTTTTCAATTCGCTGTTACCCTGTTGGGTTTTTGTATGAGTGGTATTCGGTATCTGAAAGGTCGAAAACAGACATATTTCCTGCTGACCTGCTTTTACGGCTGCTTTGCCCTTGGCTCTCTTTACTGGACGCTGTATCTGCTTCTGTTTTCTGAAACACCGCAGGTCTTTTATGTGTCAGAGTTTGGCTGGGTAGCCAGCGTGATTTTCCTTTATCTTCTGCAATACACCCTTTCCTCTGCGGAGGAAAGAGACTTTTCGACACGGAAATCTCTGATAGCTCCTCTGATCGGCATTCCGCTTTGTGCGTTTTACTGCACCTTTGGAGATATTCTTTCCAATCTGCTCTGGTGTGGCATGATGATCGTTGTTTCTTATCATTCTATCCGAGGTCTTGCTTATGCGCAGATACAGACAGGAACAGCGTGTAAGATGCGGTATTTTCACATTGGGGTGCTGTGCTATGTGGCGGTGGAGTATGCTCTTTGGATCTCCGGCTGTCTGTGGCCGGGTTATTCCATTTCCGCTCCCTATTGCTGGCTTGATCTTCTGCTTACAGGCTGCCTGTTTGCACTGCTGCCGGCCACAGGAAAGGCGGTGCAGACATGACATATATTGAAAACGTATTTCTCTGCATGGCCTCGCCCCTGCTGATTGCTGCTCTGTGTATGGGAAAGCGGCAGAGAAAATTCTTTCTGTTCTGCTTTGCCGGGATGGGTGTCTGTCTACTTTCCGCATACATCAACACCTTTTTCGCTGCACTTTATAAAGCGGACACCTTTGCAGCTACCACAGAGATTGCCCCGGTGGTGGAGGAAGTGATGAAACTTCTGCCATTGCTCTTTTATCTGCTGATATTTGAGCCGAAAGCGGAGCAGATCAAAAATGCTGCCGTGATCACAGCCCTTTCCTTTGCCACATTTGAAAACATCTGCTATCTGATCCAAAACGGAGCCGGTCATTTTTCTTTTATTTTCTTCCGGGGTATTGGGACAGGAGCCATGCATGTGATCTGTGGGGCCATTGTCGGCGGTGGACTTGCATATGTGTGGCAGAGAACATGGCTGAAGATTGCCGGAACCTGCGGTCTGCTGGGAGCAGCAATCACCTTTCACGCAATTTATAATCTTCTGATCGCCTATGGCAGTGCAGCACAGTATATTGCTTATCTGCTGCCTGTACTGATCCTGGCAGCGGGAAAACTGATCTTCCGCAGTTTGATACAATAATATAACCTGATTTTTCTCTTTTGGGAGCTGTTTCAGCAGCTCTCAAATTTTTTTGAAAAAATTTGATTTTCAGGTGAGAGTTTTTCGCTTTTTTTGTACCTATATAAGTGAAAGGACTTTTAAGACTGTTTTTGTGGAAGGAGGTTGGAAGGCATGTACGATACAGAAAAGCGTATCGAATTGGTAAAAAAGCGAATGCATGAATACCACCGCCGCCAGGAGCGGCGCACAGTCTGCCGTCTGTCCGTTCTGTGTACCCTGCTGTTCCTGTCCCTCGTGGGGGCAATGGGGATAGTGCAAAGCCAGCCAATAAACGCCACGGGAATGTACGGCACAATTCTGCTGCATGAAGGAGTAGGTGGTTATGTTTTGGTGGCTGTCATTTCCTTTACTGTGGCAGTCGTGATTACCGCATTATGTATCAAATTCAGAAAAAGAGGACAAAAGAGTCAAGACGCAGAAGATCATGTATAAAGAAAGGAGAGGTGAAAGTATGAAGAAAAAGTTATTAGCCGGGATTCTGGCACTTGCACTGTGTTCCACAAATATGCTTCCCCAGACTATATTTGCGGAGGAATTTACTTCCGGAGATCCGGATGTAGTGTCTGAGGAAGAAACTCCGGAGATTTTTACCAATGAGGAGCAGGAAGCCGCAGGAGAGACAGATGAGGAACTGTCTGTATTTCAGTTCGGAAGAGGTTCCTGAATTTAACGATACCCCCGATGAGGCAATGGCTGCTGCGGAAAATGCACAAAATTGGAGTAATTGATTTAGCTAATAACAATAATGTTCCGAGCGGAGTTTATACTATAACTTTGGCAGGAGATTACAATTCACATGCAGTAATAATGAGTCAACAGAAATAGAATTGTGGTTAATGGAGATACTATTTCAGAGCAAGACAACATCAACATTTATCTTGATAACGTAAATATCAATACACCTACTGGTCCGGCATTGCAAATAAAGAGAACTGTGAAGGCTGCAGTCACTATCCATTTAACAGGCACAAATAGTCTTATAACAAAGAATAACTACTATGCCGGTTTACAGAAAGATAACAAAGCTCAGCTTATAATAAAAACCAATAATTCAGACGCTACTGCAGGAATCTTAAATGCTCGTAGTATCGATGGGGATGGCGCCGGAATTGGTGGCGGCTATCACGGCTTCGGCTCTTGCAGTAATATTATTATTGATAGTTGTTCTGTAATTGCTAGTTCTAAGTATGGTGCTGGAATTGGTGGCAGCAAGGGACACGCTGGCAGTGATATTACCATTAATAGTAGTTCTGTAACTGCTAGTTCTACGGATGGTGCCGGAATTGGTGGCGGCGGTTACGGCACTGGCAGTGGCAGTAATATTACCATTAAAAAGTAGTTCTGTAACTGCTAGTTCTACGGATGGTGCCGGAATTGGTGGCGGCGGTTACGGCACTGGCAGTGTCAGTGGTATTACCATTAAAAGTAGTTCTGTAACTGCTAGTTCTACGAATGGTGCCGGAATTGGTGGCGGCGGTTACGGCGCTGGCAGTGTCAGTGATATTACCATTAAAAGTAGTTCTGTAACTGCTACTTCTACTCATGGTGCCGGAATTGGTTCTGCCGGTGGCACCTGCAGCAACATTGGCATTAGTGGTGGATCCGTAAAGGCATATTCTGATCGTATGCCAGGCATTAATTGTACCCCCCATAATGGCAACTCAACAAATGTTTATTGTTGTATTATTAAAAATGAATATTTTTTACCAGTAACGATAGATAGTGAATCCTGGAAGCCAAGTTATCATATTTTTCCTGATTCTACAAAAGACGGTAATCTGTACGTCTGGTTAACTGAAAAAGAAAATAATGACGCTTATGATGTAACTGTTGGAACCGAAAAAAGGCAGTATTCTTTCGATCAGGCAAAAAACCAATTTGTACGTATCCAAATAACTCCTACCGCTGACCAATTTGATTATACGCAGCCCAATTTTACATATACTAAAGATACCCATGTTGATATTAGTAAATATATTAAATGGAAAGATGATGTCACCGGTCATGGTAAAATTACTAAAGTAACGTATTTTAAAAAAGGAGATAAAACTCCACTCGCAGACAGCCCCACAGATGCAGGTACTTATACTTTTAAGATTGATGTGAATGAAGGTGACTACTACAATTCAGTCGATAGTATATCTGCACCAGAATGGGAATTTGTCATTTCAAAAGCACAAGCACCTTCAAATAAACCAACCATTACTACAATACCCGTCTCATGGTCATGTAAGAAAGTCGGAGATGTTAAGAACTGTTTCGAGGATGACTGGAAATGGAATGATTCCGATATTTCCAAAGAATTGCCTGTAGGAGTGGAAATTTCCGCTACAGCAGTTTATAATGGCGCAGATGCCGGCAATTATCTAAATAAATTCGTTGAATTTAAAATTACCAGAAGTAAATGCCAGCACGAACACACCGCCGGACGTTATTATTCCTCTCCATCCTGTACTTCCAGCGGGTATAGCGGAGATACCTACTGCACAGACTGTAATGAAACACTTTCCTATGGTTATACCATTTCCGCATACGGTCATGACTATGACAACGGTGTTATCACTACAGAACCAACTACAGAAACTGACGGAATCATAACTTACACCTGCAAACGATGCAGACATCAGGATACAAAAAATCTCGGAAAACTTGGTGACGGGGAACCTTACAATTGAGGGAAGTTTCCAGAAGAAAGGCTGGGATGCGGTCAATGATCTGATCAAGACATCCAAAGAAAAAGATACCATCTCCATTATCATGAATGGTGCCAGGACACTTCCTGCTTCCGTTTTATCCGGGATAAAAGGCAAAGATATTTCCCTGAACCTTGATATGGAGAATGGTTTCATCTGGAAGATCAACGGTACTTCCATTACAGCAGAAACACCTGCAGATACCGATCTTTCTGTTACAAACACAGCAGAATATATCCCGGCAGCATTATACAGCCTGATCTCCACAAACCAGAATGATTTCGGTTTCCATCTTGGAAGAAACGGAACTTTTGATTTTCCGGCTGTGCTTTCTGTAAAAGCAGATGCCTCCTGTGCAGGACTTATGGCAAATCTGTTCTGGTATGATGTTGAGAATGGGGTTCTGCAGTGTATCCAGACTGTAACTGTAGGCGGTGCATTTGAGGATAGCATTCCATATGCTGACTTTACCCTTTCCAAAGGACAGGATTATTTCATAGCATTTGGTACAGAATCCCTCAATGGCAGAGTTATTCACACAGACGGAAGTATCACAGATGAAAACGGTACATACCTGCGACCTGCCGACACAAAGATTTCCAGCTACTCCATTGACAGAAACAAGCTTACTGTCAGACTTTCCAAAGGATGTGCCGGTGCTCAGGGTTATGACTTCGTGATCAGCAGGAAATCAGATATGCTTAAGACCGGTAAATTCAGCAAAACAGTTTCCTCAACCGGCAAGCCACAGGCATCCTTCAGATATCTGGCAAAAGGTACCTGGTATGTGGCAGCCCGAAGCTGGGTTCTGGATGCACAGGGCAATAAGGTCTATGGTTCCTGGACAAAGGTTAAAAAGATCAAGATCACAGTTGTCACACCACAGCAGCCAAAGATCAGGGATATCACTGTAAAAGGAAACACAGTGACTGTTACTTACACAAAATGCAAAAATGCCACAGGTTATGAGATTCTGCTCGGAACCAAATACAAGATCTCCGCAGGAGAGAAGTATCCGATTAAGAAATATGTGAAACGTACAGAAGGCAAAAATACCGTAACTGTAACCTTTACAAACGTAAAGAAAGGTACCTGGTATGTGACAGTACGTTCCTGGAATAGAACCTCCAAGAACAAGTCCAGAGTTTACAGTCCATATTCCACAATGAAGAAATTTGCTGTATGATTTTTTCGTAACTGAATAGACTGATACTAAAGAAAACAAGAGGTGCTGCTAAACGGCAGTACCTCTTTTCGGTACAGAAATGATTACCGAAGTAAGCAGAATGATCATATTATCCAGGAGGGCAGATTTATGTGGGGATTTATAGTGGCATTGATTTCAGGGGCACTGATGAGCATTCAGGGTGTCTTTAATACGGAGGTGACAAAGCAGACCAGCCTCTGGGTATCAACCGGATGGGTACAGCTGTCGGCTTTTGCAGTCTGCGTTCTTGCCTGGCTTTTTACAGGACGGGAAAGTGTGGCTGCACTCTGGCAGGTGGACAATAAATATACACTTCTTGGCGGAGTGATCGGAGCGTTTATTACCATTACAGTAATCCAGAGTATGGGAGCCCTTGGACCTGCCAGGGCAGCAATGCTGATCGTTATTTCGCAGCTGGCAGTTGCTTATGTAATTGAATTATTTGGATTGTTTGGGGTAGATAAAGAACCCTTTGAATGGCGCAAAATCCTTGGATTGCTGATCGCGATTTCCGGAATTGTTATATTTAAGTGGCAAAAATAAGAGTTTACTATTGTAAAATCATTAAGATTTCGTTACAATAAGGGTGGCATTATGGACAGGGGACTCTTACTCTGAGAAATAAGAGGAGGACCCTTATGATAAAAATAAAAAACAGATGTTGTTATACTGTGACGCTGATATTGTGTGGAACTTTGTTTCTTACAGGACTGACAGGATGTAAGAGCAGAGAGGCACAGTTTCTGATAGATGGATTGCAGGAAGCGAAAGCAGAGGTGGATGCGGAGTCATCAGAAGAGAAAACATCAGGAAAGAAGTCGAAGAAAGATACAGATGAGAAGAAAGCTGATACAGAAGACCGACAGAATGATGGTGGCAATTCTGCAGAGTTCCGGAAAAAACAGGCAGAATCAGATGGTTCAGATGCAGGTAATGGGACAGGAAGTGATTCCGGGAAACATACTTCAGATGCTGATATAGATAATGGGTCAGAAGCAGTTTCTGATAAGGAAATGCAGCAGGCGATGATCTATGTTGATGTCTGCGGAGCAGTTGCGAATCCGGGAGTTTTTCAGCTGGCAGCCGGGAGCCGGGTGTTTCAGGCGATTGAGGCGGCGGGAGGATATCTTCCCCGAGGGCAGCTCTAACCTGTGTAAACCGTGCAGGAGTTCTGACAGACGGACAACAGCTTTATATTCTCACACAGGAAGAGATGGAGCGGCAGGGACTGGATCCGGCAGAGATGTCCGGGGCATCAGATGGACAGATGAATGGAAGTGCCGGGACAGGGCAGAACACGGGGATGACCGCTCAGGTTCAGCAGGATAACAGGATCAACATAAATACAGCAGATGAAGCTCAGCTTACTACGCTGACGGGGATCGGTGCAACACGTGCGCAGGCGATTATTGCCTACAGAGAAGAGAACGGGCCATTTGCTGCGATAGAGGATATTATGAATGTACAGGGTATCAAAGAAGGTACTTTTGCAAAGATAAAAGATGAGATAGTAGTAGGATAAGGAGAACCGAATGAGCAGGAAAGTTTTGGTAGTAGATGATGAGAAACTGATCGTAAAAGGAATCCGTTTTAGTCTGGAACAGGATGGTATGGAGGTAGACTGCGCTTATGATGGAGAAGAGGCAGTAGAGAAAGCAAAAGATAAAAAATATGATATTATCCTTCTGGATCTGATGCTGCCGAAGATGGACGGGCTGGAAGTATGCCAGCAGATCCGCGAATTTTCCAATGTGCCGATCGTGATGCTGACAGCTAAGGGCGAGGATATGGATAAGATCCTTGGTCTTGAATATGGTGCGGATGATTATATCACCAAACCGTTCAATATCCTGGAAGTTAAGGCACGTATCAAAGCGATCATGCGCCGTGCGGGAAGCGACCACGAGGAGAAAGAAAAGGCAAAGAGCATTCAGGTGGGCGATCTTCGTATGGACTGTGAAGGCAGACGTGTATTTATTGCAGGTAAAGAGATTAATCTGACAGCAAAGGAATTTGATGTACTGGAGCTTCTGGTATTTAATCCGAATAAGGTTTACAGTCGTGAGAACCTGCTGAACATTGTATGGGGATATGAGTATCCGGGTGATGTACGTACTGTGGATGTACATATCCGCCGTCTCCGTGAGAAGATTGAAACCAATCCAAGTGAACCGAAGTATGTACACACCAAATGGGGCGTTGGATATTATTTCCAGGCTCAATAAAAGAACGTGTGAAACAGACAGATCGCATTTTATGAAACAAAGATCATAAAATGCGGTCTGTTTTTTGTTAGGACTGATTGTGATGCACATCTTGCAGAAAGCCTTTTTTCAGACACGCTCTAGAGAAAGAATGGCAGTTCAGTTTGATTTAGTTTAGTTTGGTTTACATCTGAGATGGTTTAGTATTGAACAAAGCTGATAAAAATTAGACAAACAAAACAAACATCTATAGAGGAAAATGATAAAAAATTAGAAAATTTCTATAAATGCGCTTGTGAAAATGACGAAAAAGGCATATAATTAACGTTACAATATGTAAAGAGTGCAATAAAAAGAGAAAAAACAGGTATAAGGAGGGTGCGAAATGCTAGATCAGTCATTTTATCAGAAAGCGGATGAGATCATTGCTTTCTATGGTAAAAAGCCGGCATCACTGATTCCGATCATGCAGGATATTCAGGGGGTGTACAGATATCTCCCGGAAGAATTGCTTACATATGTTGCGGAGCAGATCGGTGTGACAGAAGCGAAAGCGTTCAGTGTTGCCACATTCTATGAGAATTTCTCATTTGATGCGAAAGGTAAATATGTGATCAAGGTCTGTGACGGAACAGCCTGTCATGTAAGAAAATCAATACCGGTTCTGGAGGAACTTTATAAGAAACTGGGGCTGTCAAAGACAAAGAAGACGACAGACGATATGATGTTTACTGTGGAAACAGTTTCCTGTCTTGGTGCCTGCGGACTTGCACCGACTATGATGGTCAATGAAGAGGTATATCCGAGAATGACTCCGGAGAAGGCAGATGAGCTGATTGATAAACTGAGAGGGGGCGAACAGGGATGATCCAGAATAAGGAAGTATTGGAGCAGATCAGAGAAGAAGCTGTGAAAGAACTTAATTCTTATGACTGTCGTATTCTTGTCTGTTCAGGTACCGGATGTGTGGCAACCGGTTCTCAGAAAATCTATGAGAAATTCATGGAGATTGCCAAAGATGCTCCGGGAGTTACCATTGAGTTTGGACCTCATGACAAAGATGCACATGTAGGTATAAAGAAAACAGGATGTCAGGGTGTCTGTGAGCTTGGACCACTTGTTCGTATCCAGAAAGGCGACGATGTGATCCAGTATACGAAGGTTCAGATCGAAGACTGCCAGGAGATTTTTGAGAAGAGTGTTCAGGGTAATGAGACTATCGAGAGACTGCTTTATCAGAAAGGCGGTAAAGTAAGCCGCGGACCGGAAGATATTCCGTTTATCGCGAAACAGACCCGTATTGTTTTGAAGAACTGTGGTAAGTTTGATGCAGAATCTCTGAATGAGTACATAGCAAGCGGCGGTTTCCAGGCTCTGGAGAAAGCAATGTTTGAGATGGATCCGGATCTGGTTATTGATCAGGTTGATAAATCCGGTATCCGCGGACGTGGTGGCGGCGGCTTCCCGGCAGGTAAGAAATGGATTCAGGTAGCACGCCAGGCTGATCCTGTTCATTATGTGGTTTGTAACGGTGATGAGGGTGACCCGGGAGCATTTATGGATGGTTCCGTAATGGAAGGTGATCCTTACCGTCTGATCGAGGGTATGATGCTTGCAGCTTACGCAGTAAGAGCACAGCATGGTTATATTTATGTACGTGCGGAGTATCCTCAGTCTGTAGCACGACTGAAACACGCTATCGCAGTTCTGGAAGAAGTGGGACTGTTAGGTGATGACATCCTTGGAACAGGATTCTCCTTCCATATGCATATCAACCGTGGTGCAGGTGCTTTCGTATGTGGTGAAGGTTCTGCCCTGACTGCATCTATCGAAGGAAACAGAGGTATGCCCCGTGTAAAACCGCCCCGTACAGTTGAACAGGGATTATGGGCGAAACCTACTGTTCTGAATAACGTAGAAACTTATGCAAATATTCCGGAGATTATTCTCAAAGGTGCAGATTGGTACAGAAGTATCGGTACAGAGGGATCACCTGGAACAAAAACCTTCTCACTGACAGGTTCTATTGAGAATACAGGTCTGATCGAGGTCCCGATGGGAACAACCTTAAGAGAAATCATTTTTGATATCGGCGGAGGACTGAAATCCGGTGCTGCGTTTAAGGCTGTTCAGATCGGTGGACCATCCGGTGGATGTCTGACAGAAGAACATTTGGATGTACCTCTTGATTTCGACTCTGTTAAGAAATATGGTGCGATCGTTGGTTCCGGTGGTCTGGTAGTTATGGATGAACATACCTGTATGGTAGAGGTTGCACGTTTCTTTATGGGCTTCACCCAGAGAGAATCCTGCGGTAAATGTGGTCCCTGCCGTATCGGCACCAAGCGTATGCTTGAAATCCTTGAGAGGATCGTAGACGGAAAGGGTGAAGTAGAGGATCTGGATAAACTGGAGCATCTTGGAAACTTTATCAAGGACCGTTCACTCTGCGGACTTGGAAAGAGTGCACCGCTTCCTGTACTTTCCACATTAAGAAACTTCAGAGATGAATATGTAGAGCATATTGTTGATAAAAAGTGCGCGGCTCATGTATGTAAGGCAATGCGTTCTTATGTGATCGATCCTGAGAAATGTAAAGGATGTACCAAGTGTGCGAGAAACTGTCCGGTTGGTGCGATCACAGGCAATAAGAAAGAGCCTCACAGCATTGATACCTCCAAGTGTATTAAGTGCGGAACATGTCTGGAAAATTGTGTATTCGGCGCAATTTCTGTGAATTAAGGAGGGTGAAAAGATGATTCATTTGACAATAGATGGAATTCCTGTAGAAGTGGAAAAAGGTACGACCATTCTGCAGGCTGCCAGACAGATCGGAGTGGAGATTCCTACACTCTGCTATCTGGAAGATGTATTGCCGGATGGTTCCTGTCGTTTGTGCGTGGTAGAAGTAACAAACAATGGAAGAACCAAATTTGATACGGCATGTACACTTCGCTGCTCAGAGGGTGATGAAGTACAGACAATGTCAGAGAAAGTAGTTGCATATCGTAAAGATACCCTTGACCTCCTTCTTTCTGACCATCGTGTACACTGCTTCTCCTGTGAGGCAAACGGTGACTGTAAATTACAGGACTACTGTTTTGAATATGGTGTGACTGAGACAAGCTATCCCGGTGAAATGAAGGATATGCCGATAGATGATACCAATAAATTCTTTACCTATGATCCAAGCCTGTGTATTCTCTGCCATCGCTGCGTGAATACATGTAAGGAGATTGTGGGAAGAGGTGCCATCGACACTATGGATCGTGGTTTCCAGTCAGTGATCGGTGCACATTACAAACATAAATGGAACGAAGGTATCTGTGAATCCTGCGGTAACTGTGTACAGGCCTGTCCGACAGGTGCACTGACCATGAAGCGCAGAAAGAAATACCGGCCGTACCAGATTGACAAGAAGGTTCTGACTACCTGTCCTCACTGTGCAACAGGCTGCCAGTATTATCTCCTTGTAAAAGACGGAAAGATCGTAGATACAGAAGCTGTAAACGGACCATCCAACAAAGGATTGCTCTGTGTTAAGGGCCGCAGCGGATGCTTCGATTTCGTACAGTCACCGGAGCGTATTAAATATCCGCTGATCAAGAATAAAGAAACAGGTGAATTCGAACGTGCAACATGGGATGAGGCGCTGGATCTTGTTGCTTCCAAATTTATGGAGATCAGGAAACAGTACGGCTCTGATTCTCTTGCAGGTTTTGCATGCTCCAGATCACCGAATGAAGATATTTACATGGTACAGAAGATGGTTCGCTGCTGCTTCGGCACCAACAATACAGACAACTGTGCACGTGTATGTCATTCTGCATCTGTATCAGGTCTTGCGATGACTCTTGGCTCAGGTGCCATGACAAACCCAATTGAGGATATCACAAAGAATGCAGATCTGATCATGCTGGTTGGTTCCAACCCTGAGGAAGCACATCCTGTAGTCGGCATGCAGATCCGTCAGGCTATCAAGAGAGGCTGCAAGCTGATCGTAGTTGATCCTCGTGATATTGGTCTGGCTAAGAAAGCAGATATCCATCTGAAACTGAAACCTGGTACAAATGTTGCTTTTGCAAACGGCATCATGAATGTGATCCTTTCTGAAGGTCTTCAGGATGACAAGTTCATTGCAGAGCGTACCGAAGGTTTTGAAGAATTAAAGGAAATCGTAAAAGATTACACACCTGAGAAGGTAGCTGAAATCTGCCACATTGACGCAGACGATCTGAGAAAAGCAGCGATCATGTATGCAAAAGCAGACCGCGCTCCAATCATCTACTGCCTTGGTGTAACCGAACATTCCACAGGTACAGAGGGCGTTATGTCCATGTCCAATATGGCAATGATGGTTGGCAAGCTTGGACGTGAAGGCTGTGGTGTTAACCCGCTTCGTGGACAGAATAACGTACAGGGTGCCTGCGATATGGGCGCTCAGCCGAATGTATATCCCGGATATCAGAAGGTTACTGATCCTGCAGTTCGTGAGAAATTCGAGAAAGCATGGGGTGTAAAACTTGATCCGAATATCGGAACTCATGCAACTGATGTATTCCCGAAAGCAATCACAGGCGAGATCAAAGGTCTGTATATCTATGGTGAGGACCCGGTAGTTACTGATCCGGATACCACACACATTATCAAAGCATTAAAGAGTCTTGATTTCTTTGTACTTCAGGAACTTTTCATGACAGAGACAGCTCAGTATGCAGATGTTATCCTTCCTGGTGTAAGCTATGCAGAGAAAGAGGGTACATTTACCAATACAGAGCGTCGCGTACAGAGAGTACGCAAGGCTGTCACAGTACCTGGAGAGATGAGACTGGATACAGATATTATTATTGATCTGATGAACCGCATGGGATATCCGCAGCCACATCTGACTTCTGCTCAGATCATGGATGAGATCGCATCCCTGACACCGAGCTTCGCAGGTATCAGCCATGAACGTCTTGACAGTGAAGAAGTTCATGGACAGGGACTTCAGTGGCCATGTACCTCCAAGGATCATCCGGGAACACCGATCATGCATGTTGGTAAATTCTCCCGCGGTCTTGGCTGGTTCTACCCTGCAAAATATGTGCCGTCAGCAGAGCTTCCGGATGAGGAATATCCGATCATCCTTATGACAGGACGTATTCTGTATCATTACACAACAAGAGCCATGACAGGAAAGACACCTGAGCTTATGGAGATCGAAGGTAAGTCATTTATCGAAATGAACATCGTAGATGCCGATAAGCTGGGTATCAAAAACGGTGATAAAGTCAGAGTTTCTTCCAGACGAGGATCCATTGAATCTACCGCTCGTGTAGGTACAAAGACCTCACCGGGTGAGAGCTGGATGCCATTCCACTTCCCGGATGGAAATGCAAACTGGCTGACCAACGCCGCACTTGACAAATACGCAAGAATTCCTGAATATAAGGTATGCGCAATTAAGATTGAGAAAGCATAAAACAATATCGGAGACAAAGTTCCGGATCTGATATCGTAAATATTATATGGGGCTGTCGCACATGGATCTGCTGTCCTTGCGGCAGCTCCATATTCCTTTATGGAAAGGCAAAAATAATCATTCGGCAGTACATCATTCTGTGAAAGTACGGAACGGTTACAGATAATTTTTTGTGAAAAATATAGTGTTACATAATAAGGAGTACGAGGCATGCAGAGATTTCAGTCAATCCTTCAGTTTAAAAAAGTCAGTTGTAAAAATTGTTACAAATGTGTCCGGAACTGCCCGGTCAAGGCGATACGTGTTCATGATCATCAGGCCAGGATCATAGAAAGCCAGTGTATTTACTGCGAGAAGTGTATCCTTGTCTGCCCGCAGGATGCCAAGGAAGAGCAGAATATGATTCCTGCAATCTGCAATGCAATGGAGAATAAGACGCAGGTTATAGCCTCTCTTCATCCGGCATATCTGGCACGTTTTGGGGTAACCGGTATCAATGGAATAAGGGAAGCGATGAAGAAGCTGGGATTTGCAGATGCAGCGGATGCAGCAGAAGGTGCAAGCCTGATGATTTCGCAGTACAGAGCACTTTTTGCGGAACAGAAAGAACCGGGAATAATGATCTCTTCTGCCTGCCCTGTAATCGTACAGCTTGTCAAGAAACACTATCCGCATCTTCTGGGAAATCTGGTACAGTCTGCCTCTATGATGCAGTTTCATGCCAGTTATCTGAAAAAAAAATATCCGAAGGCAGAGATTGTCTATGTAAGTCCCTGTATTTCAGCTATGTCAGAGTTGAGAGACTCAGGAAATGAAGTGGATTATGTGATCACATTGGAAGAGCTGGTGCAATGGATGAAAAAAGAAGGGATTTCCATAACTGAGAAAGAACCTGAGCAGATTGCCTACCGTTCCAGAGAAATCGCCATTGCGGATGGTTTAACAGACCTGCTTGGGGCTGTAAAGGGAATCCGCAGGCTTTCTGTAAGTGGGATGGAGCAGTGCAGGGAGGTTCTGGAAGAACTTCATCCGGAGGATTTTGAAAATTGCTTTCTTGAGATGTATGCATGCAGCGGCGGCTGTGTGGCAGGTCCTTCTTTCCAGATGAAGAAGGGACATTATCTGGCAGATGTTCTGGCAGTGAAGAATGCAGCCTTTGGAAAAGATTTTCACAGAGAGCAGGGAGACTATGAACTTCCGGGATTTGAGCTGAGAAAGAATTTCGGTTACTGTTCTGCACAGGAACAGGAAGAGGTCTCAGAGGAAGAAATCAGGGATGCTCTGGCGGAAATGGGAAAATTTTCTCCAAAGGATGAATTAAACTGCGGTGCCTGCGGGTACAACACATGCAGGGAAAAGGCAATTGCCATTATCCAGAATAAAGCTGAGGTTGCCATGTGCATTCCATATATGCGGGCAAAACAGGAAAGTTACTCCAATAAAGTCTTTAATGCCATGCCCGGACTTCTGGTAACTGTGGATTATAATCTGAAGATCATTCAGATGAATGAGGCGGCGTCCAAATTGTTCAATATGCCGAAAAAGCGGCGCCTGATCGGGAAACCGGTATCGGAGATCATGGATGATTACAGTCTGGCGAGTATACTGGCTTTTGAACGGAATCTGATGCAGGATGAGATTTATCTGGAGGATCAGAAATGTTATCTGGATCGCGTAATGACGAATGATAAAGAAAATAAAATGATTCTCTGCATTATGAAGGATATTACAAAGGAGCGGAAGCATAAAGATCAGATTCATAATGCCCAGATTGAAGCTGCGCGTATGGCAGATAAGCTGGTAGAAGAACAGCTGAAGATCGTGCAGCAGATCGCCGGACTTCTTGGAGAAACTGCTGCAGACACCAAAGTGGCAGTAGAAAAACTGAAAAATACCATACTTCTGGAGAGTGAAGAAGAGAATGAAAAGAAATAAGCATCATGGACTGAATGTGGAATTTGACGGCTTATGCATGGATTTTGGTCATGTGAGCCTGAATAAAAAGAAAGAATTTCTCTGTGGGGACTGCTATAAGATTGAAGAAAATGATAAAGACCATGTTCTGGTGCTTTCTGACGGACTTGGGAGCGGAGTAAAGGCGAATATCCTTTCCACGCTGACTGCGACCATGCTCAGTACCATGATCATTAATCAGGTGGAACTGGATGAGGCAGTGCGTGCAGTGGCAAAAACGCTTCCTGTGTGCAGTGTGAGAAATCTGGCATATGCCACCTTTACAGTGCTGAATTTTCAGGGGAAACAGGTAAGCCTTTATCAGTTTGATAATCCGGATGCAATTCTGATCCGGGATGGCAAGCTCTTTGATTATCCGGTGGAGACAAGTATGATCGAAGAGAAGGAAATCCATAAAAGCTGTTTTGAACTGAAAGATGAGGATATGCTGATCGTTATGTCCGACGGTGTCACCAATGCAGGAATGGGAAAAACTACCAACGGCGGCTGGGGAAGAGATGATGTAATGGCTTTCTGCAGGGCAAAGTACCATAAAGGGATGAGCGCACAGGAGATGGCAGGCTATCTGGCAGAGGCCAGCCTGGATCTGAATCTGAATGAAACGGATGATGATATTACAGCCATTGTCCTGCGGATGCGGCATAAACAGGTGGTAAACCTTATGATCGGCCCGCCAAGTAAGGAGGAGCATGATGAGCGATATCTGAAGTCCTTTTTCGATTCAGAGGGATATCATGTAATCTGCGGCGGAACTACTGCACAGTGTGCTGCCAGATATCTGGATAAAGAGCTGATCTCTCTTAGTGAAACTGCCTGCGGAGACGTTCCTGCCTATTATAAGCTGGAAGGTACAGAGCTGGTGACAGAGGGATTTCTTACGATTGAGCATTTGCTTGAATATTGTGAAGAATGGATGGAGGACAGGCTGTCCTTTAACAGGCTGAAACGAAAAAAGAATGCGGCAGCATTGCTTGGCGTGATGCTGTTTGAGCAGGCAACGGATATTAATTTCTACTTCGGCGGTGCTATCAATAAGAGTAACGTGGAACTGGGAATCACAGAGAAAAGGAAAGAGCAGGCAGCAGAAGAACTTGTGGAGCATCTGCAAAATGCAGGAAAGAATGTGAATATTGCATTCTGGGCGATCTGAGAAAGCAGGAAAAACAGCAGTACATGGTTTTATAAAGAGATATCAGGGTTACTGTTCACTGGTAATATCCCGCGAGGTGTTTTTTGTGAGCGAAGGTCACAGAAAACCCGAGACATACCGCGCGAATTTATGCGATTAGCATAAATTCTGTGCATCGCGAAGCGTGTTGCTGTGAACGGAGTGAACAGTAACACATCAGGAAGGATGAGACAGAAAATGGCGAAGATATTATGTGTATGCATCAGTAAGGAACGCAAGACCTGCTCGCAGAACATTCATGAATGCGAAGCTGATCTGCAGGGACTTGTGGGAGATGTGCATTATGGAATGGGCGGAAGAAAGCAGGTCAGTCTTCTTCCTTATGAGAAGGTAAAAGAATATTTCGAACAGTCCGAAGAAGAATTCAGATATGGCCGGTTTGGAGAAAATCTCCTTGTGGAAGGGATTGACTGGAACAGTATTGCGGAGGGGAACAGATTTCGTTGTGGAGATGTACTTCTGGAAGCAGTCAGGATCGGTGCTGGCGGTCCTGCATCAGATGCTTATAAGGGAGAAAAGGTATGCACGCCCATGGAACCCTGGTTTGTATTCTGTCAGATTCTGGAGGCAGGGAGGCTGAGAGAAGGAGAAATCATTCTCCAACAGAGATGAAAAATATGTAATTCTTCAGCAGTGGGCTGAATATTATGATGTTATAGCAATTTCCGAAATACTGAAGACAATCTGGTTTATGAAAAATAAGGCTCTAATGGAGTATCTTAGTGATATTATTCTCTGAAATTGCTATAGAGTTCAAAGGGTAAAACTATAGCAATCCTCGTAAATAATGCATTTAAGACAGTTCAGCAGAGTGCGAAAGACAAGGAAGATATCTGCAGGCGTGCTGACGCACGGCAAAGATATCTGACGCAGGATTTCACACTCTGATGGGCTGGATTAAGATGCATTATTTCAGAGGATTGCTATAATATATCCGTCAATTGACCCGGTGGTTATAAAGGCATTGAAAAGACTATAAAAATGTAATATACAAGAGGAGGAATTAGTGCGTGGAGGGAATCAGTGTAGAACAGGCAGTGGAACAGATTCTGCAGCATACGCCTGTAATAAACGAGACAGAAGAAACAGAACTGAATAAAGCAGGGGGAAGAATCCTGGCGCAGGATATGGTGGCAGGGTTTGACAATCCTCCTTTTGACCGCTCTCCGGTAGATGGCTATGCGTGTAAGGCAGAGGACCTTGCAGGTGCCGCTAAAGAGCATCCGGTGAGGCTGAAAGTCATGGAAGAGATTGATGCAGGACAGTATTCGGAAAGAGAAATCCAGCAGGGACAGGCAGTGCGCATTATGACAGGTGCTGCAATACCCAATGGCTGCAATTGCTGTATTTATCAGGAGGATACCGATTATGGCGAAGATACGGTAGAAGTTTACAGCGAACAGAAGCGATGGAGTAATTATTGCTTCGCAGGAGAGGATTTTAAAAAGGGAACTACACTTCTGAAAAAAGGAACACATATCGGATATGTGGAGGCAGCAATTCTGGCCGGAATGGGAGTGGCGAAAGTGCCGGTTTACCGTCAGCCGAGAATCGTGCTTCTGACTACAGGAGATGAGGTGGTAGAACTGGGAATTCCATTGCCGGAAGGAAAAATTTACAACAGCAATATGACAATGCTGTCTGCCAGACTGCGTGAACTGGGAATCGAATCTTTCCATATGGAAGCAGTCAAAGATGATCCGACGGTTATGTCTGAGAAATTAAAAGAAGCAGCAAAAGCGGCAGATATGATCATCACTACGGGAGGTGTATCTGTAGGCAAGAAGGACATTATGCATGAGTCCCTGAGACTGATGGGGGCAGAGCGGATTTTCTGGAGGGTAAAGATGAAACCAGGAATGCCTACACTGTTTTCTGCATATAAAAAAACTTCCGATATAACTGCAACAGATCATTGCGCTTCAGAAAGAGAGATTCCGATCATCAGTCTCTCCGGAAATCCTTTTGGTGTTGCAGTCAGCATAGAACTTTTGATTCGTCCTGCATTGGAAAAAATGATGCAGGATCCATCAATCGGTCTGAAAGAAGTAAATGGCATTATGGCTGATAACTTTGAAAAAGGAATCAAGGGCCGCCGCTTTATCCGGGCATATCTGGAAAATGGAAAATTTCATCTTCCCAATGGTCTTCACTCTAACGGAGTCCTCAGTTCCATGGCCGGCTGCAATTGCCTGATTGATACAAAAACCATGGAAAATCAGGAAAGCAGAAGCCTGAACGCAGGGGATAAAGTGGGCGCGATTTTGCTTTGAGAGGAGCAGCAAACAGGTGGAAAGAAAAAGAATATTTGCAATCAGCGGTGTAAAGAATTCAGGGAAAACAACTCTGATCTGCAGGCTTTTGGAGATTTTTAAAGACAAGGGCCTTAAAGTGGCGGTGCTGAAGCATGACGGACATGATTTCGTGCCGGACGTACCGGGAACGGATACATACTGTCAGCTTCAGTCCGGAGCCTACGGCACAGCAGTTTTTTCAGCAGGCAAATATATGCTGGTAAAACAGCAGCCGCAGATTTCCGAAAAAGAGCTGGCAGAATTTTTTCCGGAGGCAGATCTGATCTTACTGGAAGGATTTAAATACAGTACTTATCCGAAAATTGAAATTATCCGTAAGGGAAATTCGGCAGAAAGTGTCTGCGATCCGGAAAAACTGATGGCGATCGCCACAAACCTGGATGCAGAGGAAAGAGATGCACTGTCTGTACTGGAAAATGTTCCATTCTTTGAACTGGACAATGCAGAGTGTATTGCAGAATTTATTCTGTCGGATTATTTCCGGTAAAGAGTTTCATACGGTCACGTCGCGCGGCACAGATAAGGGTAAGGTGGTATTCTTTGGCCATGGCAACTGCCTCGGCGGAAGGGGATGCCTTGCTTGCCAGAACCGGTATTCCGGCGCGGATTGCCTTGATCGCCATATCTGTAGGGATACGTCCACTGGAATAAACCACGCATTTCTTCAGGTCAATATTATGGCGCAGGGCATAACCGATGGCCTTATCCAGAGCATTATGACGTCCGATATCTTCGCACTGAAAGAGCAGTTCTCCGTCACAGGCAAGAAAACAGCTGTGAGTTGCCCAGGTCTGGCTGTGAAGCGGGGTACCATTGGCGAAACAGTCTGCAAGATCAAAGATCCACTGTTTTTTCCATGGGACAGGTGTAACTGGCGTCATTGGCTGATCTGTGATAAAATAATCATTAAGAACACGATTTCCGGTGCAGCAGGTCGGAGTAAGAGCAACATAATCTTCATTTTCCTCATGAGACTGCCCGGATTTATTTTTACTCAGGATCACGCGGGCACGTTTGCCGAATTCACAGATGTAGATCTGCTCCACATCCTCGGCAGATGAGATGATACCTTCCGTAAAGAGGCGGCCGAGAACCAGTTCTGTCAGATGTTGTGGGATACAGACCAGTTTCATGGTCAGGCGTTCATTTACATATACATCCATCATGTGTTCCACAAGAATGGGTTCCGTTTCTTCATGAGTTTCCCCGTCACGACCCAGAAACTCATAGGTAACATTCTCGAGCAGATTCAGGTTGTGGTATTGTTCGTTGATTTTCATAGGACAGTTCCTTTCGTCCGGTAAGGATTTTAATAATCTTGATACATTAAGTATAGACTGCGGAGTATGGAGTGTCAAACGATTATGAGAGAAAATATTGCCTGTGATTTTGACGGCGAATAACAGAAGAAAAGGTTACAAAGGTTGCGGTTCACCCGTATCCGGTAACAGAAAAATCAATTATTAGAAAGTAAAAGGCAGGTAGAGCCGATGATAGACAAATATGGAAGAGAAATAGATTATTTAAGGATTTCCCTGACAGACAGATGTAATCTGAGATGCATTTACTGTATGCCGGAAGAAGGCGTAAAATCCCTTTCTCATGCAGAAATCCTCACATACGATGAGATTCTCCGCATCTGCAGGTGCGCAGCAGATCTGGGAATCCGTAAGATTAAACTGACAGGCGGTGAGCCTCTTGTTCGTAAGGGCTGTGCAAGTCTTGCAAAACAGATCAAGGCGATCCCGGGAATTGATAAAGTGACATTAACAACAAATGGAATCCTGCTCGCCGAGCAGCTGGATGCATTACTGGATGCAGGAATTGACGCCATTAATATCAGTCTGGATACTTTGGATCCGGAACTGTTCAAAAAAGTAGCGAGACGTGACGGACTGGAAAAGGTATTTGAGGGAATCAAAGCAGCACTTGCACATCCGGGACTTTCCCTGAAGATCAACAGCGTTCCGGTGATCAAGGAAAAAGAAAACTTCATCGGGATTGCAGGACTGGCGCAGAAATATCCAATCCATGTGCGTTTTATCGAGATGATGCCAATCGGATTCGGAAAACAGTTCCCATTCCAGGATGAAGAATCTATCAAAGCAGTACTGGAAGAAGCCTACGGTCCGATGCATGCAGTCAATGAACGCTACGGAAACGGCCCATGCCATTACTATGAAATCGCAGGATTTAAGGGAAAAATCGGATTTATCAGTGCCATGACTCACAAATTCTGCAGTCAGTGCAACCGAGTACGTCTTACATCCGAAGGATTCATGAAAGGATGCCTCCAGTATCAGAAAGGTACAGACCTGCGGGGGCTTATGCGCGGCGGCTGCACAGATTCGGAACTGAAAAAAGCAATTTATCAGGTGATCTGGAATAAACCGGTGAGCCATAATTTTTATGAAGCGAAGACAGAGCAGGATGAAATCAGAGGAATGTCACAGATTGGCGGGTGAGATATGTAAGACACCCTAACCGTTATGCAGACATTTCTGTCTGTAGTTTTTAAATATGAAGAAAAAATCAATGCTTTTATTGATGATTTATATAAACAAAAAGGAAAACTGATAATGCGAAAGAAAGAAATTTCTATGATTATTCTTGCTGGCGGTGCCAGCAGCCGCATGGGACGGGACAAATCAGATCTGACGATAGATGGGAAGACATTTCTTGAGATGCAGATAGAAAAGGGGGAAAAGCTTGGAATCAGTGATATCCTTCTGTCTGGCTATCATGGTGAAAATAAATATAAATATCCCATTATACCAGACCGTTTCCCGGGAAAAGGTCCGTTGGGAGGGCTGGAAGCCTGTTTTCGTAAAGCAAAGAATCCATATTGCCTGGTACTTGGTGTAGATGTTCCTCTGGTTCCGGCAGAGGAACTGACTGCACTGATTCGCCAATCTCTGCATTCAGATGCAAAAGCAGTGATACTGAGCCACAGCGGGCATGAGGAACCTCTTATGGGAGTATACTGTACAGACCTGGCAGATGCCATGCTTGAAGAAATCACAGAGCGGAAAGGCGCAGTCTTTGCTTTTCTGCGGAAAAATGGATACGAATGCTACGAAAGCCAGGTCGCGGACTGGTATTTTTCCAATATTAATGATCCGGAAACATATAAAGAAATACCGGGAAATCATTTCATAGAGAAATATGTCTGAATATGAGATTGGCAGGAGGTTTGTCGATATTTTCAAAAATTAGTAGAAAATATTATATTAAGAAGCGAAGGAACCTTGCAGGTATGCAGGTTCCTTCGTCTTTTAACCGAATCAAGTAAGTCTCCTGCGGAGGTTACGAAAAGCAATAAGTAGTAGGGGAATATATTACGGAGCAGTTGTTGGATTATGAACAAATAGCGAAGCGGAATGCGATATCCACTGTAATGTACTATGAAAAAGTGTTATAAAACACTTGAATATGGGCTTGAATGAAAAAGTAAATTCTACATTCTAACATACCTTGATTTTATGCGGGATTAAATTCTATTTTCGGAGATACACAACTTAATTTTTTTAGTATATAATGCTTTTATACGGCATAAACAGCATAGTTTTTTGCATGATAAAAGGACATCTGGAAATAGTGTGCAGGACTAAATTCCACATGT
>ENA-OQDL01000143-OQDL01000143.1-human-gut-metagenome-genome-assembly--contig:-NODE-143-length-47623-cov-6.339250_pt1 | contig 47623 bp, 46 predicted proteins | sample MGYA00242782_ERZ504609 | MGnify/ENA primary metagenome ERZ504609 (study PRJEB26092, sample SAMD00036320) | human gut metagenome | host: Homo sapiens | study: EMG produced TPA metagenomics assembly of... | reverse complement strand
CCAGGGCGGACTTCCGGCCATTGCACTCACCGGCCATGGGGCATTGACTACCGCTTTTTCCAATGATGTAAACGGAGATATGGTATTTGCCCAGCAGCTGTATGGCTACGCTAAAAAAGGAGATGTAATTTGTTATTTATCTGCCTTTTTCCTTCTTTACTTTCTTTATACGTTCTCTTTTAAAGCGTTCCTTCAGACTCTCTGTAAATGTCTCGAGATACCTGTTCTCCACCTTTGGATTTCTGAAGCCCTGTGCTCGGTTAAGCGCAGATTTCTTTAAAGCACCCATTGAATCGATGACGCGGTCTGCACTGGCTCTGATACGTTTTCTCTTTCTGCGCTCCTCGACTGCCTCCGCAAGCTCCTGTGACCTCTCCTGCGACCTTTCATCTGCCGCCTTCTTACGCTCTTTAACCTCTTCCACAACCTCATCCATATAGGTGTTGAAATTGTTCTGCAGATTGACTATTGTCCTACTGAAATCTGTAAGCGCTGACACGGTGATTGCAGTGTCTACAGCTAAAAAGCCCATAAGAAGCAGTGAGAAAAACTCATACCATATAGGTGACATCCAGCCTGTGATGAACTTCGTAAATGGTGCAATGAAATATACCACTATAAGTCCTGCCACCCCAAAGCCTACAGAATATGGAAAACACACCCTGCCGTTTATATTAAGCGGCATGCTGCTGTAATCCCACCAGTATGCGTGAAACAGCTTCTCAAGCGCCCACGATGTGCCATATTCTAAGATAATGCTTCCCAAAAATGCCACAAGAAATATCTGCCACCATGTAAATGTCGCATCCGTGTGAGCCGAAATGAAATCTGCTATCGCAGTGATCGCGACACCTCCGGCTCCGTAAATAGGACAAAGCGGACCATAGAGAAAGCCTCTGTTTTCCCAATTTTTTTGCTCTGATGGTACAGTAGATGCTCTCATATATCCAGCCCATACAGCTAAATATAATAAAATACACAAAATATCTTGATAACCACATATATAATCCTTTCTCCCCGGATAATTTATGATATACAGCAAATGTCATTGATTCCCTTATGTCTGCAAATTAAAAATCACTCTCCGGATACATCTCATCTAAGTATATATCATACCATTTTGTACACTCATTTGTCCATGAGTCAGCAACTTTTTCATATTGCAGTCGCAGCTTATCGACATTTTCTTCGTTAAGCTCGCTTTCTGCTTCACATAGCTCTTCATAAACCTTTTCTGCTTCTTCAGCTGCCTTCACCACCGGCTCTGCCGCAAGTGCAAGCTTCCACTCTAGGTACGCCTCTTCTGTTGAAAGCTGTCTGGTCTCATGCCTCTCCCTCTTTGGGACAGCCGCAAGTGCCTCGACCATCGCAGCATCCTTTGCCTGCATGAGTGCCGGCAGATTGCCGTCCTGTGATGCCTTAAGCCTTGAAATATAATGGTCATAGCCAAACGGATAGTACATCACCTTGTCATTTTCAAAGACCAGTATGGCATCAGCCACCTGCTTTATGAAATACCTGTCATGCGATACAAAGAGCATGGTGCCGGTATATGCCTTAAATGCCGATTCGAGTGTCTCCTTCGCCGGAATATCCATGTGATTGGTCGGCTCATCGAGTATCATTAAGTTCGGACGGCCTGTCAGAAGCTCTGCGAGCACAAGCCTGGACTTCTCACCACCTGAGAGCGAGCTGATACGCTTTGAGGCATTTGCCCCTCCAAAAAGATACATGCCAAGCGTCTTTCTTAAATCCTTCTCCAGAAGTGCCGGAAAAAGCTCGTGAAAATGATCTCTCACGGTCTTATCGCTGTCTATAAGTGCCGACTGCTGGTCAAAATATCCCACCAGCAGATTGCTGCCGAGCTGGCTTGTGCCCTTTATTGGTGGAATAAGTCCTGCCACAGTCTTTAGAAATGTTGATTTTCCTATGCCGTTGTCACCAATTACGGCAATCTTCTGACCACGCCTTATACGAAGCGACAGCTCAAGCAGTACACTGCCGTCATATCCAATTTTTAATTCCTTCGCCTCGTAAACCCATTTACCGCCCGGAAACTGTGGCTCGATATTGCCTGTAAAAATATGAGCTTCGTCTTCAACCGGCTTTTCTATCAGCTTCATGCGCGCCAGCATGGTCTTGCGCGAGCGTGCAAACGCAGCTTTTTTCGGCTTATGCTTGAATTTGTCGATAAGCTCATTATTGTGCGCAATCTCCGCCTGCTGGCGCTCGTAGGCTTTGCGCTGTATCTGCAGATTTTTAAGCTTCTGCTGCCTGTACTGCGTGTAGTTGCCGGCATATCTGTGCAATGCTCCGTTTTCAAGCTCATATACACCAGTCGCAACTGCATCAAGAAATGCCCTGTCATGGGACACCATAACTACAGCCTTTGGATAGTTAATCAGATAATCCTCCAGCCACTCCACCGTTTTCATGTCCAAATGATTAGTCGGCTCATCCAAGAGCAAAAGATCAGGCTTCTTTAAAAGCAGCTTTATCAGAGAAATCTTCGTCTGTTCTCCTCCTGAAAAGCTCCTAAAAAGCCTCGTCTTGTCACTCTTTTCAAAGCCAAAGCCTGTAAAAAGCCGGTCGTACTCCATCTCATAGTCAAACCTCTCTTTTGAAAAGGTATCTTTATCCGGGCAGCTCTCAAGCAGCATCTGCTCTATTGTCAAATCCTGATTTGATTTATCTGCCTGTCTAAGCATATCAATTGTTATATTTCTGGACATGGTGATTCCGGTTTCCGGGTTTCCCGACGGTTTCTTCTTTTTTGCTCTTTGAGTTCTTTTTGCCGTACCATCTAAATCACTGCCTGCAGTGGCAGCTCCCGTGACCATATCATTGCTTCTGCCGTAGCTGCCCCTGCTGTCATCCCTGTCCGGTGTCAGCTCTCCAGCAAGAAGCCGAAGCAGCGTGGTCTTTCCAGCACCGTTTTTGCCGACTACAGCTATTTTTTCTTTTTCCTTTATATAAAAATCAACATGGGACAGAATCGTCTGACCTCCTGCCGAAACTGTCCCATCTTTAATCTGGTATAACATATTTTACCTCTATTTTAAGTCCTTAAGACTCTCCAAAAGCTCGAGATCTGACTGCTGCACCTTGATATTGGAGGTCACAGGCTCCTGTCCAGGCTTTGTAACTGTGATTTCAATAACAGAGTCTGCCGGAATGCCGCTGCCGAATGCATACTGTAAAAAGGATACAAACTTTGGGTGGTTTGCTGTAAATGTATTTTTTGCTTTCATCATTTTCATTATGCTTGCTGGGTTCATGTATTTTCTCCAATCTTATCTATATGATATCTCTTTCGACGCACATATCTTTACGTTCGTTATATTATACCATGAGTCAATTCTATAATCTATCATTTTAGAATTATTTAATCAACAATCATCTGCTGATATACTGCATAGGTGCCACAATATTTCCTAAATAAAAAATATGCCGTACCTCATATTTCAATATACTAAAAAACAGATGACCCACATAACATATATGTAAGCCATCTGCTCTGATGCTAAAACTAATTAAATTGTTTACTCCTTCACGCCTCCAAGTGTGACACCGGCAATAATATATTTTGATAAGAGGAGATATACAACAATAATAGGCACGATAGCTACTGTTATCATCATATATATTTTTCCCATATCGAAATTCATATAGTCCGCTCCTCGAAGTGTGGCAATCAAAATTGGTACTGTCATCTTGTTCTTTGACTGGATGATCAGGGCCGGTGTGAAGTAGTTGTTCCATGAACCTACAAATGTGAAAATTGCCTGTACTGCAATTGCAGGTTTCATGATCGGCAATACTATATGGTTGAAATTGTAAAAATATCAGATTCATGTCATAATAATAGAAAGATGACATAAATCTAATATTTTGTTGCAAAGGAGAACCTTTATGGCACTTTCAAAAGAATGGTATGACGCAGAATTTGTTGACAGCGAGAGCGAATCACTGCATCGTGCTCCAAGTATTGAATATAGTTTTTATAACGCAGTCAAAACCGGGGATATGGAATATGTAATAAAAAACTGCAAAGAAGATGCATTTATACACCTTGAAGGAACAGGTGTATTGTCCAGAAATAGTTTACAGAATATCAAATATCACTTTGTTGTCACAACCGCCATGATCACAAGATACTGTATTGATGGAGGACTCGAGCCTGAGCAGGCATACCGTCTGAGTGACTTCTATATACTTAAGATGGACAGCTGCTCCACCGTACGCCAGGTTGCTGACCTGCATCACGAGATGGCAAAGGATTTCACAGGTAAGATGGTGCTGCAGAAGAAATCGTCTATCCTCTCAAAGCCTGTTACCCAGTGTGTTGACTATATATACAGCAACATAAAAGAGCGTATCACAATAGCTGATCTGGCTGCATACACAGGTCTTTCCGAGAGCTATCTTTCAAGGGTATTCAAGCAGAATCTCGGTGTTTCGATAAGTGATTATATAAGGGAAAAGAAAATAGAAAAAGCGATTCACCTGCTCAAATACTCAGATAAGCCGATTATAGATATAGCCAACTACCTGTCATTTTCATCACAGAGCCACTTTATCCAGATCTTCGAGAGTTTTACGGGGCTTACACCAAAGAAATATCGTGACAGATACTACAAATCCATGTGGTAGCCTGATACCACATGCCTTGTACTGCGCACAAAAAATTCCCACACAAACATGCGTGGGAATTTTTATTTAGCTGATACCCAATATACGATATCAAACGCTATTAATTTTATAAACTATCACTCTATGTATATCTCAACCGTATGACATTTGTCTGTAGAAAGCATTTCAATAGCATGCCTTGGAATACGCACGCTGTTTCCTGTAACATTTTCCACTTTTACATCATCGCAGAGTGCTCTTTTGACCTGCGCATCCCCAGGTTCGAGCTTATCAGGATTGTGAACTAAAATATCAAATCCATGACCTGCAAATTCTAACGAAACTTTTGCATCACCTTTTTCGTTATACTGCTGTGGCATGAGTGCAGGCTCAATAACAAGATCTCCAAGCTCTCCATGGACTCCGTATACAGATGTTATCATAGTAAGCATATACCAGCTTGCGGCACCTGTAAGGTATGAATACAGACCTCTTCCGTCATTATCAAAATACTCCGGTACTCCCGGATACATCCTGCTTCTGTCAAAGTCCATCGCAGTATCAAGAAGCGTCTTTAATACCTTGTAACCCTCTTTTATAAAGCCCTGTTTATAGAGCGCATTGGCATACATTACAGCCATATGTGAGAATACAGCACCATTTTCTTTTTCACCATATGCAAATCCAAACATTCTTCCAAGATCAAACTTTTCTTCCTTAAAATCAGTGTTTAGTCTGTAGCCACCGGCTTTTTGATCAAACAGATATTTGTCTGCGCTATTACAGATTGCCTTGATCTGTTCTTTTTTTGCGGTTCCACTCATGATGGCAAATACCTGTCCTGTAAGCATCATGCGTACATCTCCACTCTCACATCTTTCCACCGGTCTGCCGTTATTGTCATAATATCCGTTGAACCAGCCTCCATCCGTGCCATCTGATATCCATTCGTTTTCGCGGATGTTTTTCATCATCCACTCAGCCTTATGCTCCAGGTTTTCGCAAATCGCAGCTATTGGGACAAGAACAGCGCCTCCGCTTGTGCAGTTCTCACATGCCTTTGCATAGCTCATGAGAAGCTCCTGCTTTTTGTCAGGGCAGTTGTAAAGTATTTCGTCATCAGCAAGCAGCAGCTTAAGCTCATCTAACACCTCAATCCTGTTTATTCCACTTATTTTTTCCACATTTCTTAAACACTTTGCTATATCAAGCAGATTTCCGGCATATGCACATGTAAATGCAACACTTTCGCCTTTGTCCCATGCCATATCGAGCGCATCGTTCCAGTCTGCACCGTGCAGCTTCATCTCGTTGTGCTCCCCCACATCATAGAAAACACACAGATTTTGGATCAGAATATGCTCTAAAACCGTTCCAAAATATATCTGACCGCCTGCCGTCCTTTGTTTGTTACCATATGTAGTATTCCATTCTTCATCATGGCTTGTGCCTCTCATGGACTGGTAATCCTTAAAGTACGTCGTACGCTCAAAAAGTACATCTGTATCACCGGTCTGGTCAATATAAAGCTTTGTGGTTACAAATGGCCAGAATGCGTGATCCATCCATACACGTGTGATGTTATTTCTGTCAGCGATAAACTCGCCAGGCTCGTTTCCTATAATAGTCGCATTGGTTCCATCAATTCTCACACCGCCATAATTGTTTACAATCATACTGCGGACATCCGAAGGTTCCATAAGTAAAAGTGCAAGACAGTCCTGCCATAGATCTCTCCAGCCTCTTCCACCTTTTCCATAATCATGATGTGGAAGGAATGAACAGCCGTATATTCTTCGTAAGATAGGTTGAAAACATATCCATTTAAGATAATTGTCCTCCTTGGCATTTCCTGTCTCAAAATCAATATTTACCTTATCTATCCAGTGTTTCTTGACGGTGTTTAGTTCTTCTTTTACTTCAAGTACACTGCGGTACCGTCCGGTAATGGCATTTACGTCATTTTCTTTTTCCGTAAGACCTGCAAGCATGATATAGCTTACCGTCTCCAGCGGTTTTATAATACGGTTTGCAAATTTTATTGCTCCGACTGCTTCTTTTCCCTGAAATTTTTCTCCGGCCTTTGCACCTGCTTTTTCAGTTCTGACTGCCTCAGGAATAAGGAAAGAGCCTCCCTCTCCTATAAACTGCTCAACGGTAGGATAGAAACTCTCAGGACTTTCTCCGTTTCCGGATGATCCATATACGAAGTAGCTTATATCATTTTTCCGGTGTCCACGCTCATCAAATGAGAGGACAGGTGTAACCTCAATGCCGTATTGTGTGGTTTCTATTCTGTGCAAAAGTGATGTCACATGTCTGTGATCCCTGATATTGTCAGCACTTCTGCCATAGATTGGAATTGCCCCGATTGGGACTATCTCCATAGCCTCATCTGTCTTGTTAGTGATCTCCACAAGCATGACTTCCATGCTTCCATCAAGTGTGACAAATGATGTTGTGTCGGCCTCTAACCCATATATCTTTGAAGCACGGTGCAGCTTCTGCCACATTAAACCTGCCTCAAGCTCACTTTCATCCTGATTACCTGTAAATCTGTCGGCCTCCTGCTGTGCAGATGATCCGCATACTGACCAGAAGCCCTTCCCAACAATCCGACACCAGAAATTTCTGGTGCCTTTATTATTGTGGAGATTTTCTATACTAACAGGTTCCAGAAGAAAGGTATTCTGGCTTGTTTTACTGTCTCCGCCGAGAGTTGGTGTAATGCTTGATTTAAGCCCTTTTTCCCCTGCAAGTGGCAGATACAGTCCACTGTAGTTTTCGGGATTTTTGATCCTGAAGGTTCCGTATTTGTCTATAAAATCTATATTTTTCATATTTTCAATCAATCCTCTATACAATTACAAATCAAATTTTCACACATCATATACAATCCTATAGCAGTCATTATCCCACCTACGGAAAATTTACATGGTAAGCTCAATCTCTGTCCGCTCGCTAAGAAGCTCTTTTGGAATATAGTCTCCCTCAACCGCCTGTCCGTTTACAAGAAGGCTCTTGCATCCGCTCTCAACATGATCAGGATTTTTTACAACTATATGAAGATGGCATCCCCTGAAATCCTTCTCTATCTCGAATCCATCCCAGGCTTTTGGAATAGACGGAGCAATATGAAGTCCATAGAAATCAGGACGCATACCAAGTATTCCCTCTACACATCCAACCATGACTGTTGAAGCAGTTCCTGTGAGCCAGTGTACATGTGAACGTCCAAAGTTCGGACTTGCTTTTCCTTCAGTAAACTGTCCATAGCAGTACGGCTCAAGTCTTCTTATCTCCGCTCTGTCATTCTGTGCGGCAGGAGCATTTTCAATAAAATACTTAAAAGCTCTGTCTCCATGTCCTTTAAGTGCCTCAGCAAGAATTATCCAGCCCTGTGACTGTGAGAATATTCCTGCATTCTCTTTAGTTCCCGCATTGTATATCACTGCAAGTGCTCCGTCGAATGCGTGAGCATGATATGGAGGATCCATAAGAATGGCGCCATACTCGGTATTGAGTCTTTCATATACCATTTCAAGAGCCTTATCAGCCTGCTCATCACTTGCAAATCCACTTATAACAGCCCAGCTCTGTGGGTTGAGCCACATATTTGCCTCAAGATCATCACGCTTTCCGATAACCTGTCCATCCCCTGTAAATCCACGGATAAATCTGTCCTCGTTCCAGCAAAGCTCCTGAATGATCTTTCCGAGTTTTTCCTGGCTCTCATCAAGATATGCGAGATATTCATCATCTTTCTTATAGGCTGCAAACTCTTTTAATATAGTCATTGCATAGTAGAACTGAAGTGCTACGAAGGTTGACTCTCCATCTGCACCAAGCCTCAGGCAGTCATTCCAGTCTGCGTAAAGTCCTGCAGGCATTCCATGTTTTCCGAGGTGGTTCATCGAAAAATCAATTGCTCTCTTTAAATGCTCGTAAACCGTTCCCTCATCCTTGTTGGCGAATGGAATGACCTCATCTATAAATGCTACATTTCCTGTCTCTGATATATATTTGTATACAGTTGGGAAAAGCCATAATGCATCATCAGCTCTGTAAGCCGGATGTCCTGTCTCCTGTACATAGGAAGCGTCGTCAGGAGTATCCTCATGTCCAGGATTGTGTGTAAACTTGACAAGCGGAAGTCCTCCACCGTTATCAACCTGTGCTGAGAGCATGAATCTGATCTTTTCAACAGCCATCTCAGGTGCAAGGTGTATAACACCCTGAATATCCTGGACTGTATCACGGTATCCGTATCCGTTTCTGAGTCCACAGTATGTAAATGATGCAGCTCTTGACCAGATAAATGTCATGAAACAGTTATATGCATTCCATGTATTGATCATTGTGTTGAACTCATCACTTGGTGTATTAATCTGGAAATGTGATAACTGTCCATGCCAGTATGCGATAAGCTCCTCAAGTTCTTTGTCGCAGACAGCTTTTGTATCCGTGTAAGAAGCAACAATCTTTCCTGCTGTCTCATTATCTATCATTCCAACTAAGAATGCTATTGTCTTTGTCTCGCCCGGTGCCAGCTCCAATACTGTTGTGATTGCTCCACAGCTATTCTCGTTGTAGTTGCCGTGGTTGTTAAGCTTTCCGCTCTCTACTCCGACAGGATTGCCATATCTGTGATATTCTCCGAGAAATACTCCCCTGTCACCGCACCAGCTGTCAACAGGTGCTCCTGCAAGTCCGATAAATCTGTTTACCACATCCTTGTTGTCAATTTCCTTGCCATCCTCGATGCGGTCAAGATTGGCATGGATCATCTGACGCACTCTGTTCTCCACAAATACTGTCTTTGTAATATACTGTGAATACTGCAGATTCACCTGATCCTGCTCATAGTTGCTGTTGTTTGTAAACTCAGCGTAGCCTGTAATATTAAGGCTTCTTGCCTTATCAGAATTATTCGTCACGCTCAAATTCCACACTTCGTATGTCTTGTTCAGCGGAACGTAGTATCTTACTTCTGAATGAATACCGCTGTAATCAGCCATCATCTTTGTGTATGCTGTTCCATGATGACACTCACTCTTGTATTCATTCAAATCCTTTCCTACAGGCTGCCACGAAGCTGACCAGTAATCCTTGCTGTCGTTGTCTCTGATATAAATATATCTGCCAGGCTCATCGAACTGATTAAACACATATCTCAAAAGTCTTCCGTTTGCACCTGACTTTGCAAAGCTGTATCCACCTGCATTATTGGAAACAATTGCTCCATACTCCGGCGATCCAAGATAGTTTACCCATGGTGCCGGTGTGTCAGGTCTTGTAATAACATATTCTTTTTTTGATTCATCAAAATATCCGTATTTCATATTCATTACTCCATTCTCTACTTAATTATGTGATCTACGGTTATAACTGCCTCCAACGTATATTCAGCAGTGATCCATTTTCGTAATATAATATACATTTTTGCAGCAGTGTATTATACAAAATTATTTCTTAAAATATCAGATTCATGACATAACTAAACTTATCTCACAATATAAATGTAACTTCCTTTACCGGGACGTTTAACATCTTCATCGTAGCTATCCTTCCGGTATACACGGACATAATCGATCACATATGGATTATTCTCAAAGCTTGTCTCATCGTTTGGATTTCCAACCCAGCTTCCACCAACAGCAAGATTTAAGATAATGTAAATGCAGGAAGGTATCCATGTCCCTTTGGAACCTTTGCACGGCATTCAAATCGTCCATATGTGAAGGTCTGCTTATTCTGTGTTGAAACTCTTCCTGATGTATAGGAAGCTGCTTCTTTTGTTGAGCCGGTATCACCATCAGTAACTTTTTTGACCGGATTTATTATTAATTTTCCATCTTTTACCTGAATGTTTTCAGCCGAGTCTACATACTCCTGCAGCTCATTATTTACCCATCCTTTTTCATGTGTCTCCACATTCCAGTCAGCACGGTTTAATGAATCACCATCAAACTCATCGCTCCACACCTTTTTGTAGCCATCATAGCTTAGTTCGCCTGTCTGCTGCGCCGCATCCAGCGCTCCCTCTGCAAACGTCTGTGACGGCATGGCTGATAATACTCTTTTTTTCATAAAGTAGCCCTTTCATTTATAGTTATTTGCTATCTCGCATCATGTTACTGTCCACACCTTTCAGTGTAACACGTAACCACAGCATTACTATAACTATTAAGTACCCTTAAAATATACAAAAAAAGCACAAAAACATCCAATTCATGACATTTTAATTTTCCTGTAATTTCCGCAATTCCCTCGGTGTCATGCCAAACTGCGCCTTAAACATCCGGCTGAACACCTTATAATTCGTAAATCCATTGTGCTCCAGTATGTCTGTGATGGAATCCTCAGTTGCCAGAAGCTCCTCATGTATGTGATTGATTCTTACCTGATTGACATACTCGAGAAATGTAACTCCCATGCATTTTTTGAACATACGGCAGAAATAATCCTGATTGAGTGAGGCTATGTCTGCCGCCTCCTTTAATGCTATTGGCTCCTGATAGTTTTTCGCCACATATCTAAGGACATCCTTAAGGCGCGCTATCTGTCTGGATTCTTTTCCCGCATTCACCTCTTTATACGAATAATTTGTAAACAAAATATATAGGAATTCGTTCACTTTTGCCATAAGCCGAAGCTCATAGCCCTTGCCCTTTTTCCGGTATATATGCGCTATCGACTTAAGAAGAGACTTCATCTGCTCATATTTTCTGCTGCCATGCTCGGTCTCATAGCACTCTCTAAACCTTATATGTCCGTAATCGTCTATGTAGCTGTCCAGATATGCATACGGTATCTGCACCAGAAGCACCCTGACTCTTTCATAGCTTTGCGTGCCATGTATCTTATTTGAATTTATGACAAAAAATTCATTTTCTTTCAATGTATATTCATTTTCACCGCAGACAACCTGCAGTGAGCCGGAAACTACATAGATTATCTCTATATGGTCATGCCAGTGCCTCGGTGAAAACTGCCTGTAGTCCTCGTATCTGTCGCAGTAGATTGGAAGATGTGGTATTGATCTGACGTTTTCGTGTGTGTATTGCTGCATAATTTTCTCCCTGACTTACTAAATCAAACTTCGTATTTAATGCTATGATACCTTTTGACCCTTTAATCATGCTATATTAGCCTGAGCATATCCAATTGTTCCGAAAAAAAAATATTCATAGTTTGAAATTCTACCTTCAAAATATACTCCTCTCACGCAAAAAGTCAATATCGACCTAAAATAATGTCAGTATCACAATTGTATATATCGCTTTTATAATTTACAATCATCTTGTACGAAAAGAACAAGCTCCCGACATATTAATGTATGGGAAGCTCATTAAATAATAAAAATATAAGAAAGGTAATCTGCTATGAACAAATGGTCACGATTCAAATTCACTCCTAATCTTCCACTTGGGGCAAATGGTGAAAGAGTTACAGGAAGCAAGGCTCACATAGAGCTTTCAAAGGAAGCTGCCAAGGAAGGCATGGTACTTCTCAAAAACGAAAACAACGTACTCCCTCTTGCAGCGGGTTCTAAGGTAGCCCTGTTTGGAAAGGGTACTTTCGACTATGTAAAGGGCGGTGGCGGAAGCGGTGATGTAACCGTTGCATATATCCGCAATCTCTACGAAGGACTTAAGCTTCAAAAAGAGAAAATAAGCATATTTGAGGAGCTGTGTGATTACTACCGCAACGACATTAAAAAGCAGTATGCAGCCGGTGCTGTACCCGGCATGACTATAGAGCCGGATGTACCGGCTGAGCTTTTAAGCAAGGCTCAGGCATATACCGACACTGCTATCATCTCAATCTGCCGCTACTCCGGAGAAGGCTGGGACAGAAAGAGTGTTATTGACCCAAACAACAAGGCTCTCTGGGACTACGAACGTGAGATGACCGAGAAGTCGGCAGAGCTTTTTAAGGATGGTGATTTCTGTCTCTCCGTAAAAGAAAAGGAGATGATTGACACTGTAAAAGCCAGTTTCAAAAATGTAATCGTGATTTTAAATGTCGGTGGAATGGTCGATACATCTTGGTTTGCTTATGATAATCAGATCCAATCAGCACTGCTTGCCTTACAGGGTGGCATGGAAGGCGGGCTCGCTGCCGCTGAGCTTCTCGTAGGAGATGGCAATCCTTCCGGAAAAACTGTCGATACATTTGCCAAATCACTCGACGACTATCCGTCTACTTACAATTTCCACGAGTCAAGAGACTATGTGGACTATACCGATGATATATATGTCGGATACCGCTATTTCGAGACAATTCCGGGAGCTGCCGAGAAGGTTGTATACCCATTTGGCTATGGACTCTCATACACCACATTTGATGTGGAGACTGTTTCTTCCGGCGTTGTGAATTCCAACTGTACGTCTGAGGCCAATAAGCTCTACGCAAAAGTCCGTGTGACAAATACAGGTAAATTCTCCGGAAAAGAGGTTGTTCAGGTATACATTGCTAAACCACAAGGAAAGCTTGGCAAGCCTGCAAAGGAGCTCGCAGCCTTTGAAAAGACAAGAGAACTGCAGCCGGGTGAATCACAGCTTATGATCCTCACATGGGAAATAAACGATATGGCGTCATATGATGACCTTGGAAAGGTTAAAAAATCTGCATATGTACTTGAAGCCGGTTCATATGATATATACGTTGGAACGAGCGTCCGTGACGTGACAAAAGCTGATTACTCATATATATTAAATCATGATGTAATTACCGAGCAGCTTTCAGCAAAGCTGGTTCCTACAAGTCTGCCAAAGAGAATGCTCGCTGACGGAAGCTATGAAGCTCTGCCTCAAAGTGAGCCTGTTGACACCGACTACTCAGCTATTGGCAACATTGACCCTTCCCTGACAGAGGGTGTTGCTCCCGGTCAGAGAGCCATCCCATACTTCCGCTTTGCCGATGGCATGGCTAAAAACGGCAGTCACGACATCATGGATGTTGTGGAAGGACGTATCACGCTTGATGAATTTGTATCAGAGCTTTCCATCGATGATCTCATTCATCTGCTCGGCGGACAGCCAAATACCGGTGTTGCAAATACCTTCGGTATCGGAAATATGCCTGAATACGGTATTCCTTCTGTCATGACAGCAGATGGTCCTGCAGGAGTGCGCATAGCACCTGAGGTCGGTATATGCACCACTGCGTTTCCATGCTCCACACTGCTCGCATGCACATGGAACCCGGATGTTTTAGAGGCTGTAGGACGCGCCGGCGGTGAAGAATTAAAGGAAAACAACCTTGCACTGTGGCTCACCCCTGCCATCTGTATTCACAGAAGTCCTCTCTGCGGACGTAACTTCGAGTACTACTCAGAGGATCCATTCGTCACAGGAAAGCTCGCAGGTGCCATGGTACGCGGAATCCAGTCAAACAATGTCGGTGCCACAGTCAAGCACATTGCCTTGAACAACAAGGAAACCAACCGCAAAAACAGCGATTCACGCGTTTCAGAAAGAGCTGCCAGAGAAATCTATCTGAAGGCATTTGAGATGATTGTAAAGGATGAAAATCCATGGGCTATTATGTCCTCTTACAATATGATAAACGGCTACAGAGCCTCTGAAAGCGAGGATCTTTTGACAGGAATACTGCGTGATGAGTGGGGCTATGAAGGAATGGTCACAAGCGACTGGTGGACCTGTGGCGAGCATTACAAGGAGACAAAAGCCGGAAATGATCTTAAGATGGGAAATGGATATCCTGATCGTGTAAAGAAGGCTTATGATAAGGGTGCAATCTCTCGTAGTGAGATGGAGACCTCTGTAAAGCGTATATTAGGATTAATATTAAAGCTTGATTAAATTTTACTCTGCTTTATGTAAACCACCCGGTTCATAATACCATATACTTATTATACAAAAACAAAAACGGACATGCAAAACTGCCATGTCCGTTTTTGGATTATATACAATTTAAACTATTACTTTCCATAAATATTGTACTCAGGCACATCCACGCCATCTGTTCCGGCATAGTATGACATCTCCACCTCGTTGAGTCCTTTTTTCTTGTCAAGGATCACATTGTACTGGGATGAATATATAACATCTCCATTTTTATTAAATCTGTATTCAATATTCACTCCCTCTTTGCCTTTTAATGCCTTTCTTGGAATCTTTGCAAGGAAGATACGCTCACTGTCGGAAATCTTCTTCACCTCGACTGCATCCACCCATTTGAAAAATACCGGTGCAGCCACTCTTGTATCATCCATGCTATAACTGTCGTAATCATAGTTGGCTGTGTCATCATCTTCTGTATCCTTTAACACATGATAGCCCATCTGTATGCTGTCCACGCCATCAAGACCGGTATCATTGTTGTTATAGCTACCCGAATCGTAAGGCGAATATACATATAAAAGGATAAGCTGTGCGCTCTTTACCTCATCTATGCTATCCCTGAATAAATGTGCAGCCTTTATATGAGATACATTGAGCTGTCTTAAGCTGTCATTTGTCTCACCTGTCAGCTGTCTTGCATACATGGTGACCATACCCTTATTTTCCATAAAGTCCGCATCTGCCGCAAGCGCCGGGGATGCATCCGTGGAAAGTGACATCAGATATTTGTAGTCTGTATCCTCCATACATACTGTATTGTACCTTGCAACCAGATAATCAGGCCTTGCAAATGCAAGCACAAGATAACATACCCCGATTACTATTATTCCGTACCGAAATAGCGAAAAAGCAGGCTTACATATAGATAAAATCACTCCGAGCATAAACAGCGCTATCACTCCAAGTGCCCATAACACACAAAGTCTGGTGGCTGTCAGCCCGTACTCTGACACATACAGTCCCATACGATATGCGCTTGATGCAATCATGATATATGTGCACAGTGTTATTAAAATTAAAAATGCATTTAATATTTTATTTTTTCTAAACAATCCACTTCCGAGCAATACGATAATCACATTAAGTATACACACGAAAAGCAGCTGGAAAAAGCCTTCTCTCGCGTACCTGGCGTAGGTATAGCCACTTGGAAGCTGCATAAGTCCCCCGAACAGATACACAATCTGTATAAAACAGAAAAATACATATACCACTGATATAGTTGCAGCTACAGTGATACCGATTGCAGCCGGAAATGCCGGAGTCTCAACCGGTGTATCCGATATACGCTTCTTGCTCAGATACTTTATACCACAGTACGATGAGAAAAGCGCAAATACAAAAAGAAATACAACCTTGCTCACTGTAAAGAAATTGATATCAGCAAATATTTTCTTTATTACTGAGGCAAAAAACCGCATCCGCAGAGCACAGCAGCACCACTATCAGCACAACCAGAGGAAAGGCAATTGCTATTCCGATAAACACATAAAGCATTCTGTGTTTTTTCACATGCCGCTCTCCGGCAGTTGCATTTGCACTGTCACCGACCATACTGTCACTGCCCATATTGTCACTATCCATGCGCTCATTTCTCATATAGTCGGCAATATCCATAAACGGCTCAGCTATACACCCAATCGCTCCAAACACTGCCTGAAATGCCGCAACGATATACTTTATAAGCCCCCACTGTCTGTCATTGCAGAAATTGTGAAGCAGCATAAAAACAAGAAACACAAGTATCCAGCAAAAATTAAATCCTTGTATAATTTTATTACCGGTCAAGCCTGATGATAGGCCTGTGAGTATCATCATCACACTGTACCATATAGTGAGTGGCTTTGCCTCTATATGAAGTATCTGCATACAATACAGGCTGTATACTCCTGTGACGATTGCAAACAACGTAACCAGTATTCCACCTGTATTCTCGTACAGGAAAATGGTGTACAGCAGCGCATATATTATCGTAGGTATACATAGCCTGCCAAAGAAATCCGCGTTTCTCCTGCTTTTCTCACGCCGTCTTTGCTCCGCTTCCTGCTGCATATTCTGCAGTTCGATACCTGACATTCCCATATGTGGCTGTGAAGTCTGTGGCGTGTTCTGTGAAAACTGTTGTGGATTCATGCCCCCGATATTATTATTGTCCATAGCTACCTCCTTACTACCTATGTAGTTATTTTCTCATATTTTTTACTTACCGGCAAGCTAATTGTACTACACTGTTTTTAGCTTTGCAATATTTTTTTATCGTGTTACGATAAATCTCTTTTAATTGCTACAATTGAGGGCTACAATTAATGACTACAATTGATGTGCTAAAATGAGATTTTTCGACGACATTTAGAATTACTGAAAAAAACAAAAAATCGCAGATACCATATTATGATATCTGCGACTATACTTATCTTATTTTCTCCTAAAGACACTCCAATGGATATTGACTTAATGCAGTCATAGAGTTTTATTTTAAACTACTGCTGCACATTAAACGCTTTAATTCCCGGATAAACTGCGCTCTTTCCCAGTTCCTCTTCAATTCTTAAAAGCTGGTTATACTTTGCAACACGCTCTGAACGCGAAGGTGCACCTGTCTTTATCTGGCATGTGTTGAGTGCCACCGCAAGGTCTGCAATTGTTGTGTCGGCGGTCTCACCTGAGCGGTGTGAGCTGATTGCTGTATAGCCTGCCTTGTGTGCCATCTTGATAGCCTCAAGAGTCTCTGATACTGAACCGATCTGGTTTAATTTAATCAGGATTGCATTTCCTGCTCCAAGGCTTATTCCCTTTGCAAGTCTCTCAGTGTTTGTTACGAACAGGTCATCTCCCACAAGTTGTACCCTATCGCCCAGACGCGCAGTAAGCTTCTGCCAGCCTTCCCAGTCCTCCTCATCAAGACCATCCTCGATTGATATAATAGGATATTTGTCACAAAGCTTTGCCCAGTGCTCTATAAGCTCCTCTGAAGTATACTCTGTGCCGGCCTTTGGCAGCTTGTAAAAGCCATTGCCCTTTTCACTCTTCCACTCTGATGATGCGGCATCCATGGCAATCTTGAAATCCTTGCCCGGCTCATAGCCTGCCTTCTTTACAGCTTCAAGAATTGTCTCGATAGCCTCCTCGTCAGATTTGAGTGCCGGTGCAAATCCACCCTCGTCACCGACTGACGTGGCAAGACCGCGCTCCTTTAATATGGCTGCAAGTGCATGAAATACCTCCGCACACCATCTGAGACATTCCTTGAAGGAAGGCGCACCTACCGGCATAATCATAAACTCCTGCACGTCAAGTCCTGATGAGAGTGCATGACATCCACCGTTTACAATGTTCATCATAGGTACAGGAAGTCTGTTTCCCGAGATACCACCTAAAAATCTATAGAGAGGAATATCAAGTGATACAGCTGCCGCCCTCGCACACGCAATTGATACAGCAAGAATAGCATTGGCTCCAAGCTTAGACTTGTCCTTTGTGCCATCTGCCTCTATCATAGCCGCATCTATTGCATAGATATCACTTGCGTCCATACCTGTCAATGTGTCGTTGATTACAGTATTTATATTTTCTACTGCCCCGGTAACACCCTTGCCCAGATATCTGCTCTTGTCTCCGTCACGAAGCTCAAGTGCCTCGAACTCTCCTGTTGAAGCTCCTGATGGTGCTGTGCCTCTTGCAACAGTTCCGTCAACCAGATAAACCTCTGCCTCAACCGTAGGATTTCCTCTGGAATCAAGTATTTCTCTGCCCACTACCTTTTCGATTTCTAAATAATTCATTATGAACCTCCTTATGTTTTTCTGATTCAATTTTATCCTACAATGCAGTTTCTCTATATCATGATTGTAGGATTGAATGCAAGCATGCATCGATGATACCTTTTGACCCTTTAATCATAAAAATACATATGTGAAAGCCTGCCGCATATGCATATATTTATAAATAAAGAAAAATGCTACACAGTTAGTTTAATCTAACTAATGTAGCATTTCAATAGTTCATAATGATAATATTTCCCAATTATAGAAATATTATGTTCTAACATATCATTTTAAATCTATACATTCTCAATCATTGCTTATATATATTACCTCTTTAACAGCAACTATCTCTCTGCCTCAATCTCACGCGCAACATACACGCCGCTTGCCGACGCATGTGAAAGTGAATGTGTCACACCGCTTCCGTCTCCGATGATGTAAAGTCCCTTATATTTGCTCTCAAGCTTATCGTTAAGCTCTACCTCCATGTTGTAGAACTTGACCTCTACGCCGTAAAGCAAGGTATCGTCATTTGCAGTTCCCGGTGCTATCTTGTCGAGCGCGTAAATCATCTCAATGATTCCGTCCAGGATTCTCTTTGGAAGCACTAGGCTTAAGTCTCCCGGTGTAGCTGAAAGTGTAGGCGTGACGAGTCCTTCCTCAATACGCTTCTCATTGCTTCGACGCCCTCTCACAAGATCACCAAAGCGCTGTACAATTACACCGCCACCAAGCATATTTGAAAGGCGCGCGATGCTCTCACCATATCCGTTGCTATCCTTGAATGGCTCTGAAAAATGCTTCGCAACAAGAAGAGCAAAGTTCGTATTTTCAGTCTGCTTGTCTGCTCCCTCGTAGCTGTGTCCGTTTACTGTTACGATGCCGTTTGTATTTTCATTTACCACGATGCCATGCGGATTCATGCAGAAGGTACGCACATTATCCTCAAAAAGCTGTGTTCTGTATACAATCTTGCTCTCATACAGCTCATCTGTCAGATGTGAGAAAATCAGGGCCGGAAGCTCAACTCGCACACCGATATCCACACGGTTTGACTTGGTTGGGATATCAAGGTCATTGCAGACCTTCTCCATCCACTTGCTTCCGCTTCTTCCAACTGAGATGATACAGTATCTGCTCTCATATGTGCTATCCGCTGTTTTTACTGCATATCCGGATACATTGTCTGTGTGAGCCTCTTGTAAACTGCAAGCATCAGCACCTGCCTTATTCTCATCATACAGTACCTCTACCGACTCAACAGGTGTATCGAAATAAAAATCCACCTTGTCCTTCAGATGTGCATACATATTTTCCAGAACAACATAGTTTATGTCAGTTCCGAGATGTCTGACCGATGCATCCAAAAGCTTGAGCTTATTCTGCATGCAGACCTTTTTGAGCTTTGTGCCGGCTGTAGAATAAAGCTTTGTGCCCTCACCGCCGTACTTCATATTAATCTCGTCAACATATTCCATCAGATCAATGGCCGGCTGCTTGCCGATATGCTCGTACAAGGTACCGCCAAAATCATTTGTGATATTATATTTTCCGTCTGAAAAAGCACCTGCTCCGCCAAAACCGCTCATAATAGAACAGCTCTTGCAGGAAATACAGCTCTTTATTTTCTTTCCGTCGATAGGACATTTTCTCTTAGCAAGCTCATGTCCTGCCTCAAAAACCGCTATTTTGCAGTCAGGATTCTTCCCGATAAGCTCATATGCTCCGAAGATACCTCCCGGTCCCGCTCCAATGATTATCACATCATAATTATTCATCTGTCAATTGCCTCCCATAATACGTTGCTGTTTGTACGCCCAAGGTGGCGCACGCCAATCACTTATGATACTATATTTTCTCCATTATCGCAAGAGCAATCTCTATATTCCAGCAAATCTCCCGGCTGACAGTCAAGTGCTTCACATAGCTTTGCAAGCGTGGATACCTTGATTGCCTTTGCCTTGCCGTTTTTTAAAATTGATATATTTGCCATGGTGATTCCCACACGCTGCGACAGCTCCGTAACACTCATCTTTCTCTTTGCAAGCATTACGTCTATGTTAAAAATAATCTCGCCTTCCATGTATCTCTCCCGCTCAAATAAAACTGTAGCGCACACGCTATATTGTCAAATCACTCTGCTCCTGCAGATCTGCGGCCTTTACCACAAGATGTGACAAAACCGCCGCCACGACCGATACCACAACACAGGCAAACACTATGAACACAAGAGCCAGTATCACCCCCGGATGATTCACATATATCCTCCACATGCAGACATTCACAACAAAAAAATACAATGCATCAAACAGAATTATTTTCGATGCCAGCTTTATATGTCTTGCATTCTCCAAGGAAAACGACCTGTCTTTTCCGATATTTACAGCTACGCACCAGCCCAGATACAATATAACATAGCACGGAATTGCACTGATGATAAACAGAACAAGCCATGGTATATACATATCAGAAATCTGCGGATCAGACGCAATAAGCACATGCCCTATCCATGGTATGGCAACCGCACAGACCACTAATCCGCAAAGTGCTATCGCTATTATTACTATCTTTAACCATTTTTCAAGTTCTTTTTGTCTCATTTATTCACCTTGCTTCTCTTTGAGAAGTCCATACTCTGCAAGAAGCTTTTTTTGATACTCCTTATCCTTTGAAGCTTTCTGCAATTCATCATATTTGCCTTCGGACAATAAAATCTGATTTAGCTGGTTAATCAATTCTATTCCTTGTTCTAATCCTTGTTCTAAGCCTTGTTCTAAGCCTTGTTCTAAGCCTTGTTCTAAGCCTTGCTTTATTCCTTGTTCTAAGCCTTCCTCGATAGCATCAGCTCTTTCAAGCTCAAGCTGCCTGTCAAATTCATAATTTAACTGCATACTCTTCGTCACCTCACTTCTGTAAGTCTTTAGAAACTCCTTCAGAATATCATTGTCAATACAATAGTCTATAGCCTTCTCAATATCTATAGCAAGATCATCAAATGCCCCGTCTGCATGATACTCTCTGACCTTATTTACAAATGTCATATAATCATTCAGCCAGCCACAGGACTCCATAATAGCCTTGTTCTTTCCGTCGTTTATATTGTACACCTTACATTTAAGCTCAAGATTCGGCTCGTCGGTCGGCTTCTCAAACGCATCGGACAGCTTAAGCTCCTGAACCTCCGGCTGTTCCTCCTCACCATTGTAAAACACAACGAAATGTGGTGTCGGTATCTTTACCAGTCTTCTGCCATAGATGTTCTTGCCCTTTTTTGTTCCTTTTTTCTTGTCGCTGAGCATATCTGACAATATCACACTGAAATAAATAAGACTTCTCACTGGCATATTCGGACAAACTGTGGACTGATGCTCATATATGCTCAATCTCGCATCCACGATAAACGATGCATCATTTCTGACCGAAAGTGAAATGCCGCCATCGTGAATCACTATCTCAACATCCTCCGGATTGTCATAGCTAGACCCATTCATTGCGTTATACAGCTGTAAGGCTCTTTCCTTATCCTGCATCAGCATACTGAAAACATCACTTTTGTACTCTCTGTTACCACTCATATAAAATCCTCCTTCATTTGAAAACACAAAAGCAGGAAATATCTGTGTGGTAAAACCCCTCTTATCCTGCTTTAAATAAAATAATGAAACATTTAAAAGCAAGAATTTCAGGGAATATGAAAAATAATTAAGGTATTGAAGACCCTGCACGCCCTTATCGCCGGACGACATCTTATTATGCCTCACATATTTACAGAGCATATAGTCATATCTGTAATTAATGTGCCAACGACCGTACAGGTTGCTATAGAAAAAACTGCTTTGATTATATTCTAACATATGTGGATAAAAAAACAACCAAAAAAAATACGCAACAGAAAAGTCTGTTACGTATTTTGACTTTTTTTATTAAAAACATAATAATCTGATGAAAGCAGCTACTATAAGTATTAATGCTAATGCTTTTTCTGCAATATATGACCTTGCATCCGGTACATAGGTTTTCTGCCAGATTGAGTATGCACATCCACACCCCACTACAAACATGCAATATAGCTTAAACGACTGTGAATTCATATAATCGGTGAAAAACATTATAATAATCCATACTATTAAAAAAAGCATTAAAACTAAGTACTTTAAAAATAATTGAATCTTCTTCATGGCAAATCCCCCCTTAAAATATACAACTTCATCATTATGCTTCCATAGATAGCTTCATGGCTTCCTTCACTTATATAGACGCAATCCACGCTTATATATTACAATAACCAAGAAATTTTTTCAATCTCTACTTTATCACCACCGCAATTACATAATCCTCAAGCTTACGAAACACTACCCTTTTTTCATAAGCCTCCATAGTCTCATCATCCAGCTCCCCTGAAAAGCCTGTACCGACGAGCTTCATTATCGCCTCATACTGTGTCCAGTATTTTGTAAGCTCAATCTGAAATGCTTCAGATTCATTCTCAAAGCCTTCGAGTCTGTCAAGCTGCTCTTTTCGCATTATACGCTTTGCCACCTTGAAGCTCATGCGTTTTGTCTGCTCTATGTCCACGCCAACAGGTCTGTCTGATATTGCAAGCACCACATATGGGCCGCTGTGTGCCAGATTAAAAAAAGCTGCGCTCTCATTCTTATATCCTGCTGCTATTTCCGGCTTACCATGCTCATTTCTGACAAGCTGTTCATCCGATGATATCCCCAGATATTTGTAGAGCATGTATCCCGCCAAAAGCTCCTGATTTGCTGTGCCACACAGCCTGTTGCTGCCTGTTTTTACACCTTTTTCTGAAATAGTTGTGTATTTATCCACATAATAGGCAGACACATGTGGAATTATCTCCTTCTGCCGGCCTGCGATGGAATCCGTTTTTTCTAAAAAGATCTGACAGTTATTGTTTATTTTCCATACCATCCCAAGTCACCTTTCATTAAGGGCAAAATACCTTTTGACCCTCATATCATATTATAAATTACCCATATGATATCTGCAGCTTATGCTAATTATCCCTACGATATCTGCAGCTCATACAGCTTCCTGTATATGCCATCCTGTTCCAGAAGCTCCCTGTGCGTACCGCGCTCACATATACGTCCCTTGTGCATTACCATGATGCAATCGGCATGTTGGATAGTGGACAGACGGTGCGCAACCATGATTGTTGTCCTGCCATCCATGAGCTTTTCGAGCGCCTCCTGTATGAGAATTTCTGTCTCTGTATCTATGTTGGCGGTTGCCTCGTCCATGACCAGTATGCTCGGATTGTGGGCGAGTGTCCTTGCAAATGACAATAGCTGACGCTCTCCTGCCGAGAAGGTCGCACCACGCTCCGTAACCGGCTCGTGATAGCCCTGTGGGAGCTTTTCGATAAAGTGTGAGGCATTTACATATTCTGCTGCCGCCTTCACCTGCGCATCCGTAATATCGTCATCATTCAGGCGGATATTATACGCCACATCCCCCTCGAATATAAACACATCCTGCTGCATCTGACCGATTGCACTGCGAAGCTGCTTTTTGCTAAGCTGTCTGATATCGATGCCATCAATGTAGATATGTCCCTTTTGTATATCATAATACCTGCCTATAAGATTTAAAATAGATGATTTTCCTGCTCCGGTTGCGCCGACAAAGGCCACCTTCTCACCCGGATTAATGACAAATGAGACATCCTTAAGCACATAGTTTTCGCCGTCATAGGCAAACCAGACATGGTCAAATTCAATTTTTCCGGTGATTTTATCCGGCTGCTTTGGATTTTCGACCTCAGGAATAAATTCATCCTCATCCATAACCGTAAATATCTTCTCTGCTGATGCAATTGATGACTGCAGTGTCGAAAACTGCTCTGCAAGTTCCTGTATCGGGTCGAAAAATGACCTGATATAATTCGAGAAAATATACAGAGTGCCGACCGAAATAATCTCATCAAACACATTTCTGCTTCCGAACCACAGCACTATCATCAGTGACAAAATGCTCAGAATATAGATAAGCGGACGGAACACCGCATACATAAGCATCTCCCTGTAAAAAGCCTTGTAGAGCTTTGTATTTTTATCATGAAATTCCTCAAACTTGCGCTCCTGTCTGCCAAATATCTGTATAATTTTCATTCCCGAAAGATGCTCGGACAAAAATGTATTGATGTCCGTCAGGCGCGTACGGTAAAGCCTGTAAATATTTCTGGCAATTTTCTGGCACAGCACCGTAAGCCCAATTACAAGCGGCATCAGCACAAATGATATCGCAGCAAGCCTAACATCAAGCACGAGCATAACGCCTGCAAGTCCCACTATTTTTACAATATTTCTGAAAAGCTGTACGAGAATGCCCGAATACATCTCATTGAGAGCCTCAACATCATTTGTCACACGGGTTACAAGCTTTCCGACCGGCGTGATATCAAAATACCTGCTGCCAAGAGACTGGATATGTCTGTAGAGGTCTTTTCTCATCTGAAGAATGATATTCTGGCCTGTTTTCTGCAGTATCCAGGTCTGAGCGATGTTGAATGCAAAGCTTAAGGCAAGTACAACCGCATATTTGATAGCTGTAGCAATTATTACATCATAATCCCCATTTGCTCCAAAAGTATCAATTGCATCTCCCACCAGCATCGGCCTGTAAAGGTCAAAGGCTGTCAGTCCCAGCACCAGCAGAAGGGCAAAAATCACCCAGTGGGCATACGGCTTCATGTAGGCTATGAGGCGCATTGTGGAGCTTTTTTTATTCATTTCTTTTTTACTTATATTTTTACTCGAATTCATACTATAATCTTCTCTGTTATTTCGTAACTATTCATCTTCAAGCACTTTAACTGCCAAGCTCACTCTCAAGCTGCTGCTTATGGCTGATATCAGCGTAAAAACCGCCAAGCTCAAGCAGCTCTTCAGGAGTGCCATACTCTGTCAGTTTTCCGTCAGAAAGCACTGCCACATGGTCAGCCTTCTGCAGTGTGGAAATCCTGTGGGCAATCACTATGGTTGTCTTGCCCTGTCTGGTTTCCATGAGGTTTTCAAGTATCTGCTCCTCTGTATCGGTATCGACAGCAGAAAGTGAATCATCCAGTATAAGGATTGCAGAATCCTTTAAAAGTGCTCTGGCTATCGAGCTTCGCTGCTTCTGGCCTCCCGAAAGTGTCACTCCGCGCTCTCCAACCATGGTCTTGTACTCATCCGGAAAGCCCATGATATTATCGTGTATACACGCATCCTTTGCAGCCTGTTTTACCGCATCAAGAATTGCCGGGTTGTCGGCGATCCTGTCCTCAAGACCAAATGCTATATTCTCCTCTAGTGTGTCGGAAAACAGGAAATTCTCCTGTGGCACATATGAGATATCACGGTGTAAAACCGCCAGCGGATAGTCTGTTATCGGGCGGCCATCCAAAAGTATCATGCCGTTTTCACAATCATAGACTCTAAGCAAAAGGTCGGCAAGTGATGATTTTCCGCTTCCGGTACGTCCTAAGATACCAAGCATCTCGCCCTGCTTCACATGTATGCTCACGTCTGAAAGCACCGGCTTGGTGCCGTCAGGGTATGTGAAGCTGAGGTGGCTAAGCTGTATATCACCATGTATTTGTATTTTATCATAAATACCCTCAGCTAAATTATCTTTATTTCTACCTGCCATGCCATCATTTTCTATTACATTTTCCGGTGGCACCATATCGACAATATCAGGTTTTTCCTCGAAAATAGTCCGGATCCTGCCCCATGCCGCAGCCGCCTGGGAAAATGTGTTGATACAGTCGCCTGCCGCAATCATAGGCCACACAAGCATATCAATGTATGAGTTGAATGCCACGAACTGGCCTATCGAAACCTGTCCGTCAAGCACCATCCTGCCACCTGCAATGAGTGTCACTATCACGCTTATTCCGATTACAGCATCCAGCGTCGGGCCAAAGACAGCGCGAAGCTTTACCACGGCAAGATTTTTCTCCCTGCTGTTCTCGCAAGCCTTTTCAAACTGCTTAAAGTCCTCTTCCTCCTGCGCAAATGCCTTGACCACGCGGATACCGGCAATGCTCTCCTGCACCTTGTCAGACAGATATGAGAAAGCATCCTGCCTTTTCACCTGACGTTTCTTTGACTCTATTCCATAAAAATAGCAGCCGATTGCAATGAAAATAAGTGGAATAAAAGCAAATAATGTCAGCTTAAAATCCACGTATACTACCATTTTGACAAGCACCATCACCGTCATGATTACCGCGTCAAACACGGTGATGACAGCCATTCCGGTTCCCATCCTGACAGCCTGTAAATCGTTAGTGAAATATGCCATAAGGTCACCTGTCTTATGGCTGTTGTAATAGCGCGCCGAGAGTGTCTCCATATGTGAAAACATATCATCACGCAGTCTGTATTCTATTCCTCTTGATGCTCCTATGATGAAATATCTCCATCCAAAGCGCCCCGCCATGATTATCAGGCCTGTTATCAGTATCTTAAATATAATGCTGCCAACGCCCGCCATATCAAGCTTTCCTGCAGTGATCCCGTCGATTATCTCCCCAATAAACTGCGGAATGTACAGATTTGCAAGGTCTACTGCAAGAAGCACAAAAATGCCTATCGCATAGTGCCATTTGTATGCAAGCAGATATGGGCGCAGCGAGTATTTTTTTATCGTTCATGTTATTCCTCCGTATTTTAAATGCCACTGTATAGCAAGCATGCGGCCGCATGCTGGGTTAACCACGCTACATTCCACATCTACCTCCACAAGTCTGCTACGAAATACGTGAGTGCCGCCCATGTATACACAGAATAGTATATGCCGTGCTCGTCCACTCCATCCTCAAGTATCTTCTTCGCCTGCGCCTTAGTCAGAAGGTCGAATCCGTCAAAGAGCTCGCCGCCCACTGCGCCATCCTGCGACATTCCATTAAGGCTATCGCGGTTAAGTACAATCTTTACAAGGGCGTTACTTTCATCTGTCATGCCAGGTGTGCTGAAAAGACATGGATTGATTACAGAAACCGTGTCTTTTTCTGTCACTTTAAGGCCGGTCTCCTCATGAAGCTCACGCATGGCAGTTTTTATAAGTGGCGCTGTATTATCATTATCCCCGGTGCAATCCTCCGGATCAATAAGCCCTGCCGGTACGCTGAGCAGGTACTGACCTGTCGGATATCGGAACTCGCGGTTCATTAACAGACATGGCTCATGACATGATTTCTCGTCATCATCTGACGGATTCCATATCACCACGCAGCTCACCGCATCCGGAAGCATTTTCTTAAACTCATCTGTGGATTTAGCGGCCACAAGGTCCTCTTCATCTCTCCTTGTGGCATTATAATAATGCCTTCCCTCCCGGTACTGAAGGTCAAACACCTTTATAAATTTTGATTCAAATAAGCTTTTTATTTTCATAAATTTTTGTCTCTTTTCATTAAACCTTTAATGAGCTTAGATACTCCTTCTGCTGTGGCGTGATGCGATAGCTCTCACGCGCTTTTTGTATCGCCTTGTTGTGACTCCAGCTATCCATAAGCCTTTCCTGCAGTATCGGCAGCACTGCATCATACTGCTTTGCAAGTGCCGTAGCGATATACCACGCCTTCATCATGTTTACATAATACTCCTTGGAACGGATTTTTGCCACATCTAAAGCATATTTTATATCAAAATCCTCATCGAGATACAGGCGCATCAAAGTGCCAATGCCATACCTGACAGTGTATGGCTTATCCGAATCCAGCCACTCATATACATGCAAAAGAAGCTCCTTTTTATGCTTTTTGAACACAGCCGGCACACCACTGTCGCATGTCGCCCAGTTGTCTATGTATGGCAGGAATGCTTCCAGATAAGCCAATGCCGTATCATAATCCTTCATCTGCATAATCAGAAACATATGCAGGTTATTTTCCTCATAGTAGTAATGCGGCAGAGTGTTTAGAAACTTTTCCACATTGTCACAGTCATTTTCCTTCACTGTATTACAGACCCGTTTCTCTTTTTGAACCGACAAAAAGAGCCTGCTGCCATGAGCAAGCTCCTTTGCGTACTTTCTAAGCACCGGGACTCTTATTCCTATTATGCGTTCTTTTTCAATATTGGGCATAAGCCTCGCATGAAATTCCCTGTAATTTTTATCCTGTAGCGCAAACAGATTCTCTAATTCTGCCAACAAATCTTTCCCTCCGTAATAACAGGATATCTGATAAGCAGCTTCTCATCAAGATTCTCCCTGTTCATGTCTACCGCTGTGATCTGGCTATTGTCATATGTGGTGTAATAGTAGATTCCCTTGTCGCAGTTGCAGCATGAGGTGTAGAGCGTAATCTCATATTTGCCCTCTGTCACCTCGCACAGACCTCTCTGCTGGTCTACAGAGCCTAATATGTGGAAGAACTGGCTCACACTTGCATTCTCACTGTCATCCGATTTGGAGTTTTGCTTTGTGAATGCCACACGTACAAAGCGTGACTGCGATGATAAATCTCCCGGCAGTCCCAGGCCTCCCATTCCGCGGCTGTATGCACTAAGCTCCACTCCCGGTGCAAATGTATTTTCAGGCTGCTTTGTGGATAAGCCTCTATAATTATTGAGTGCTGCCATCTGATATGGAAATGGCGGATTGTTTGTGAGCACACCTACCGGATTGTCGTAAACATGCATACCGTCTGCCATCGACTCCACCACAATGCACTCATTTTTGTCAGCTATGATCCAGTGAAGCTGTGCAACCGGAAGCTGACTGCTAAATGGTGTATCTACCAGTAAAATACGATTTAATTTTTCCTTTGCATCCGCTACCGTAGCGCATAGTGACAGTATCCACGGTATAAACTCAAACTGTGCCACCTTTGTCTTTGCAATGCCGCATGTGCCATTCTCGCATGAGCTGTTTTCGTCTGCTGACGCATACGCTGCATTTCCCACGAAATTCAGTCCTGCCATACCGAGTCCCTTTTCATTTATAGCATCATAGTAAAGAGGATAGTCACCTGCCACATGTGCCATTCCAATGATTGCATAATGGTTTTCAAGCTTTCCCGCATGCCTGAAATCAAACACATAGTTTCGTGGTGTTACCGCAATCTCATCTCCATATGAAAATTCGTAATCGAGTGTTCTTCCAAAATAGAAATCCTTTGTTTTATAAGCTGCTGCTGTACACATAATTATGACCTCCTTGTTATGCTGCCATACTTAATCAGTATCCCTTAGATTGTAGAGTACTATACATCATATTTGCAATTATTTCAAGCAACACGCCTCTGAAGTATTTGAACAAAAAGCAGCAACCGGTCTGATATCCGGCTGCTGCCTTAATAAGTGCTGTGCTATTCCTGTATTATGCCTGTTTATTGTCCTGCTCATTATCAAGTGCGATAAGCTTTGCAATGATTTCCTCGCATATCTGTGTAACATTCTTGCCATCTGTAGCAACTGTTACATCTGCCACCGCCTCATAGCGCTCCTTTCGCTTTTCCATAAGGCCGCTGATATACTCAACATTCATGTTGCCGTTTAGTATCGGGCGCTCGTCACTATCCTTTACTCGCTCGTAGATAGTCTCAGGCTTTGCTGTAAGAAGAACTACACGGCCGTTTTTCTTCATATGATCTGCGTTTTCCTCTCTCATGACAACACCACCACCGCAGGAAACAATGGTCTGCTTTCTCTTCTGAAGCTCTATAAGTGTGTTGCTCTCTAAGTTTCTGAAATATGCCTCACCGAACTCATCAAATATTTCTGAAATTGACATGCCACGATTCTCAACAATCATCTGATCCATCTCGACACGGTCCATCTCGAGCTTATCCTTTAATTCTCCTGCTACAGTGCTTTTTCCTGCACCCATGAAACCGATCAGGAATATATTGTAATCGAAAAGGCTCTTTGCCTGGATACGACGGCTGTTCTTCATGATATACTTGAAAATATCAAGTATCTCTTCCTCAAATTCATTGTCGCCAAGCTTTGCCGCAAGTGCATCTGTCTGCTTTTTCTCCTGTTCCGGCTGTAAGATTGGGATTCCTGTTGCCTTCTTGTATGATATAATCTCCTGAATGTGTGACATTCTGACCGCAAGCTGCTTAATTATTATATCGTCACATTCTCCAATCTTTGCGCGGATTTCCTCGATTTTGTCCATGGTGTGTCTCCTTACTTATGTGTGGTTTTCATATTGGATTTTGATATTTAGCGAAATATCGTCAAATTATAACCATTATAACTTCACGTTATAGTATTTTGTATTTTTGATAACCACAAATTTCTTAGTCATAGTATAACAAGACTTTACCAATTTATCAAGCAAAATATTTTAATGCTTTAAAGTGTTATTGTGTCAGATATGCATCCACAATATCAGACGACACATTTTTCTCAATCGATTCATATATCGGCTGACACTCCTTACGAATCTGCTCATGCACTTCATCGCTTAAGGTGATGATTTGTGTGCCGCTATCCTCGATAGTCTTTATCTTTGAGGCAATCCTCTCGTCAGACTGCTCTCTGGCGTACTGTTTCGCTGTCTCGGCTGCCTCACGGATAATCTGCTGCTGCTCATCTGTCAGTTCTTTCATGAACTCCTCGCTTACTATGAGCGATATCAGATGTGGCAGATGATTTGTCTCCACTACATAATCCTGCTGCTCGTAGAGCTTATTGGATACGATTACCTCATATGGATTTTCCTGCGCATCTATGGTGCCCTGCTGTAAGCCGATATACACCTCCGAGAAAGTCATAGGTGTCGGGCTTGCTCCGAGCGCCTTCCAGTATGCCATATGGTAAGAGTTTTCCATGGTACGGATTTTCTGACCCTTAAAATCAGCAAGGCTTTCTATCTTTTTGTTTGTTGTCATGACACGGAAGCCCTGGTCTGCATATCCCAAAAGCTCGTAGCCACCGTTATTGTAGACCTGCTGCATGAGCTTCATAAACCTTGGATTGTCCACATGCTCACGCACCTCATCAATGCTGTCAAAGAGTGCCGGCATATCAAATACTGCAGTATCCTTCATGAAAGTTACCTGCGGCGCAGTGTTCTGCACTACAAAAGGTATATCTCCATCCTTGCATGACTCGAGAAGCTCTCTGTCTCCACCCAGTACACTGTTTGGATACACACTGATTTTCATTTTGCCATCGCTTAATCTGTCCACTTCATCGGCAAATTTCTCTGCATATATCTGTGTCACGGTGTCCTCAGGACTTGAGCTGCCGAGAGGCCATGCGTAGCGCTGTCCCCCAGCATCCTTAGCTGCAGCCTGCGAGCCTTCACCAGCTAAGCCGCACGCGGCAAGTCCTGCTGTAAGCGAAAGTATCATCATGACGGCTGCTGCTCTTCGCAACAATCTATATTTGCTATACGATTTACGCGGTTTATTATATTTACCAGCTTTTTTACATAAAAACAAGCCAAATCTACTCATATTTTTCTCCAATTACAACTGTGTGCCTAAATGTCCTACAATCATCATTAAATCTGCTTATACCTGTTATTACATATTTCTGTACCAAATAGTTAATATTTCTCTATAATAAGCACAGACTGATTGCCGGAATAAATGTAAGAAGCAGAAGTGCCAGCAGGAAATATCCTATCATAGGCGCCGCCTTCTTTGCTATCCGCATGACCGGAACATCCGTCAGTGAGCTTGCCACAAACAGGTTTACTCCTATAGGCGGTGTGACAAATCCGATTGCAAGGTTTACGATCATGACCACACCAAAGTGGACCGGGTTCATTCCGATGCTCTGCACGATAGGAAGCAGGATTGGGCTTAAAATAAGGATAGCCGGTGTGGTATCCATAACCATTCCAACAATGAGCAGGAACACATTTATCACTATAAGAAGCACTATCTCATTTGTAAAATGTGCGAGTATCCATGCGCTGACCGTCTGTGGCACCTGCATGAGTGTGAGCACGCGTGAAAACGCGGTAGATGCGGCAAGTATAAACAATATAGGTGCGTATGTCTTCATCGCCTCCACCATGATGCCCCATATCTCTTTTACCTTTATGGATTTGTAAATAAAAAGACTTACAAAAAGCGCATAAAATACTGAAATCACCGCAGCCTCTGTAGGCGAAGCTATACCGGCGTAAATGCATCCAAGTACTATAACCGGGCTCAAAAGTGCCCATATACTGTCCTTCAATATACTAAAAAGCCCCTTGCTTCTAAGCTCTGAGACCTTTGCATTTATCTTTTCCTTGTCCTCTCCATAGCGCTTGCAGTGATAATATGCATAAAACATAAGAAGCGCTCCTATCAAAAGTCCCGGAATGATTCCTGCAAGAAAAAGATCACTGACCGACTCACCGGTTGCCATCGCATACATGATAAAAGGTATGCTTGGCGGTATGATGACTCCGAGTCCTCCCGCAACCGCAACAATTGCCGTTGAAAAATCCTTTTTGTAGCCCAGCTCCATAAGAAGCGGAATGGTCATACTTCCGACAGCCGCAACAGTTGCAGGCGCAGAGCCGGAAATCGCTCCATAGAACAAGCAGGTGATGATAACCGCACATGGGATTCCTGCGGTTCTTTTTCCTATAAAATACACAAAAACATCAAACAATTTTTGTGAGATTTTGCCGTGTGCCATGACGATTCCGGCAAGCACAAACATAGGCACCGCTAAAAGCGGGAAGCTGTCTATACCACCGAGCATAGAGCGGATAACATAGCTGGCACTGGCTGTAAAAGATGAGTCAAACGCGCCCGGCAGCACTGCCACTATTCCCAGGGAAATAGATACCGGAATAGCAATGACCAGACATATCACGAACAATATAAAAACTACTGCTGCTGACATCTATTTCTCCTTTCTCTTTTCAGCTTTACTATGAATTGCTTCAATATCCTCCACAAGCTCTTTCTCGCGGAAAGTGTCTTCGACAACGGCTTCCTCTATAACCGAGGCTATACTGCCCTCCTCAAGAGGCTTTTCATCTTTTTTCAGGACAATTTTCCACTCGCCAAACCATCTCTGCGCGATGCGGAAGGCCGTGATTATAAAGCATACAAACGGTGCCGCCTGCACATAGTACATAGGGATACCGCAGGCAGGACTTACCTGACCGCTTTCGATAGTGTTCTTTAAATATATGAACGAAAAAGGTATCAAATATACGAAAAATACAAACTCAACTGTCAGATTAAGTACCTTCCAGAGTGATTTTCCTCTTCGTGGAAAAAGCTGTATAAACTGGTCTATCTTTATGGATATGCATTTACGTGTGCAAAGGCTTACGCTCAAAAATGCCGACCAGATAAACAGGTATCTTGTGATTTCCTCAGACCATGAAAGCGACATGCCAAGAATATATCTTGAAAACACCTGAATACCCATGATAAGAGTCATCGCAATCAGGAAAATGACCATTAAAAATTCTTCAAGATATTCATCCAGATAATGTAAAATTTTCTTCATGTAATATACCCTTCCTTCGGAAATATGTTTTTATTCTAGCAAACTATTTACGATTTTTCTACTTATATACGCCTAAATTCTTTAATCTTTCGTAACTGTTCAGTACCTTCACAGTTGCGAGCCGCAAGCACATTATAATCTCATAACCAGTATTCTTTATTTTTAATATATTATGATATAAGGGTCACTAAGGTATACATCGAATTGCATGCATCGATGATACCTTTTGACCCTTTAATCTTAATATAATTGTGTAAAACTCAAATTAATTTTCCTACAAGAAAATATCTGTTTTATACCACCCTGCCAAGCCTTGTAAAATCAGCTTTGGCAGGGAAATAATAAATAATTTAAGATTAGTAGAGAATCATTGCTACAATTACTGCTGCGATTGAACCTACCATAGGGGCAAGAACAGATGTAACGAATACATACCAGTAACTCTCTGCAAGTGAAAGCTTCATCCAGCGAAGCTGTGCAACCATTCCTCCGGCATTTGGAAGAGTATTCATACCTGTTGCACATGCAGGTGCAAGTCTGTGAAGTGCTCCGGCACTTGCGCCTTTTGCAAGAAGTCCATCTGAAAGATGCTCGAAGAACATTGCAATAGCTGATGTTCCACTTCCGAGGATACCTGCAAGTACGTTTAATCCGATAAACTCTGTGATATAAGGATTCATCTTGATTCCCATTACGAAATCTATGATTGACTGGAATCCCGGGCATACCTGAAGTACACCAGAGAATCCAAGGATTGCTGCTGCCATAACTGTTGCACCAATACCATTATTTACACCTTTTTCAAGGATTTTTGTAACTGCACCGACCTGCTTGTGGCAAAGTACTACGATTGCTACAGAACCAACAAACATACTGAGCACTACTACTGCGTTTGTGTTCATATCTGTAAGATTAGAAAGTAAAAGTACAAGTGCTACTACAAGGATAAATGGGATAAGTGCTACAAAGAAATTTAGGGAGGTCATCTCTTGTAGGAGTGATCTTTACAGGCTGTGACTCATCAATAGCTGTTCCCTCTTTGATCGCTGCTTTTTTTGCTGCATGAACCATGTAAAAATATCCAACACCAAACGATACAAGGAATGCTACCCAGCCAAGGATTGGAGCAGATCCCATTGATGTACCGAGATACTGTGCCGGCATAATGTTTGTGATGTTGATTGCGAATGGAATCATTGCAGAACATGTAGCTCCGATAAAGATAATTCCAGGAATCATTCTGTATGGATATCCTGCCTGTTTCATCATGATTGCCGCGATAGGAGCAAGTACGAAAAGTACTACGAATCCAGATACACCTACGTATACGAAAACAGTTGTGATGAGTGCGATTGAAAGAATAACTCTTTTAGCACCCATTTTCTCAGTGATAACATTTGCGATTGACTCGGCACATCCTGATGCAGCCATAAGCTCACCAAATACGGCACCGATTACAAGTACAAATACATTGTTCTGAATGAATCCAACATAGCCTGTTGCGTATAAAGTGAGTGAATCCCACCAGTTCATCCAGCTTGTTAAAATAATGATAAATGATACAAGGATTGTCGATGTAAATACATCAAGACCTTTCCATATTGCGATTACAAAGATTACCGCTGCTGCAAGTAATCCTATTACAGATATTGCTGTTGACATTTTTTCTATTCCTCTCCAACGATTTTGATTTTTCCAAGTGGCTTACGATATGGATTTTTCCCATCGAAAAACTGCTTGTCTAAGAAATCGATACATTTTTCTATATTGGCATCTGCCTTTATTACCTGTGAACCGTGTGGTTCGTTATCAAAAAGCTCAAGCTCTACGCGATCCTCTCCACATACGGCTTTAACTTTTTCATACATATAAGAAGACTGGTGATAATCTATAACAAGATCATTTGTACCGTGCTGAAGCAGCATTGGTGGACAGTCCTCTTTGACATGACTTATAGGACTTACCTTTGCAGTGCGGTCAGGATATAAAAGCGGATTGTATCCTAAAAGAGCTGTAAACATTGAGTCGTTGCCCTTTCCATCGTTTGGCATCATGCCTTTTCCTGCACCTGTTTTGTTTCTAATATCTGCAATATCAGTTCCAAACTGCTCCGCAGAGCAAAGCTCACTTATTGTGTACCATGCGATTGCGCAGTTTATTTTTGACGAAGCCTTTACTCCAACGTTTAAATCATCCATATCCTCTTCATCGCCTGTTACTGCAAGAAGCTGTGTAACAGTTCCTCCTGCTGAGTTGCCCCATACTGCGAATCTGTCAGGATCAAGATTTAACTCTTTTGCATTTGCACGTAAATAGCGGATTGCAGCTTTTCCATCGATAAGCTGTGCCGGCCATTTTGCTTCGTGGTAGAGTCTGTACTCTACTGTTGCAACTGCGTATCCCTGTGTTACAGGCAGACACATTGATTTGATATAATGTGTTCTCTTGTGTCCCGCTGCAAAAGCACCACCATGGGAATTACTATTACCAGTGGGTATGGACCTTCTCCATCTTCCGGATAGAAAATGTCCAGAATCTGATTTTCTGATTCATCTGCATATTTAAGATCAAGAGCTGTTTTATGAAACTGTGTTATGTCCATCTCAGGCTCTGATGCAAGATATGCTTCTCTGTTGTTAATTACTGCCATATTTATCCTCCCTCGTTTATTCTTTATTCGCTTAACGTGATAAAGTGTTTTATTCATTAAAAAAGCCTATTGCACTTTTTACATGCAACAGGCTTTTACTTAATGCATAATCAATTACATGCTCTTATGAAGTAATCCAAGTACCGTAGACAGATCCTCTACTCCCATCTGTCCGGGTGCAGAAGCTTTCTTTGCGGCACCGAATGTCATTGAAGATCCGAATACCTCACCGCAGAGACGGCTTATAACACCTGTGCCTGCCATTGACATTGTGATGATTGGTCTGTCAGCGTAATCTGTAACCATTTCCTCTGTAGCAGAAAGAAGTGTGAGTACATCTCGCTTATTCTGTGGCATAACTGCGATCTTAGGGATATCAGCTCCCATATCCTGCATCTTGCGAAGTCTGTAAACAATATCAGACTGTGCAGGAGTCTTGAAGAAGTCATGGTTTGAAGCAATAACTCTTGCACCTGCAGCATGTACGCCGTCGATGATTTTCTTTACAATCTCATCGCCTGTAAAAATCTCTACATCTACAAAATCAACGTATCCTGTCTGTGCAGCCTTGATATTAAGCTTGGCATATGCCTCAGGCTCGATTGCTTTCTCTCCGCCCTCTTTTGAAGTACGGAATGTCATAAGGATTGGAATATTTCCGAGAGCATCACGAAGCTCCTTTAATACCTCCTCAACCTTGTCAAACTCGAATACATTCTCGAACCAGTCAACACGCCACTCAACCATATCAACAGGGATAGAGTCAAATGTCTTTGCCTCTGCGATGATGTCGTCTTTTGTAACGCCTACGATAGGAACGATGATTTTAGGTGCGCCTGCACCGATTTCAATATCTCTAACCTTAATGGTGTTCATGATTTTTTCCTTTCTTACCTTGTATTAGACTGTATGATAATTATACTCCCCAGTATAATGTAACGTACTAATCCTCTTTAGACAGCTCTACCATCTTAGTATAGCGCAGGTTTACGTATAATCCAAGTACCACGCCGATTGCTGTGAGCACAATGTTCATTACCATAACCTGTGATGGCTGCATCTTTGATGCTGCTGTAAGGATTGTGTAGTTGCAAAGTGATGAAGCGATCATTACAAGCGCTGTTACTGTTCCCTTGATCTTAGGGAAGAGCATGTTGCATACAGATGTTGCGATCTGTAAAAGTCCGCCTGCTCCTGCCCATCCGATGATGAATGCACCTGCGATCATGAGTGGCTTTGTCTGTCCGACTAACACTACTACCATTGTTGCAAGGCAGATTACAGGGTAAACAAGGATAAATCTGACGTCCTTGATTTTTCTTGTTAAAAGTGCAGTTACGATAAGAGCTATCATGGTTCCTGCTGAGTAGTATGACTGCATAACTGACGGATCAGCCCAGCCTACGTTCTCTTTTGCAAAGTTCTGTGCACAGTTGAGCCATAACTGGAAGGTTCCTGTACATGTAAATCCAATGATAATCATTGCGATTGACTCAACAGAAAAATGTGTGTGCTTTAAGCTTGCGATAAGTCCTTCTTTCTTTCCCTCTGCCTTTGCATCGGTATCAGGAAGCGGGAAGAGCATTACTAATACTAAAAGTACAATGTAGATGATTCCACATCCGAAGAACAGTGTGTTGTATGATGTAAGCCCTGCTGCTGTTGTAGCAACTGTCATACCAAGTACGAATGGTAAAAGCATCTGTGCGATAGCGATGAAGAATTTGATTCCCATTGTTGCAACACCCGGTGCTTTGTAGATGATTTCTGATACTGCAGGGTAAATTCCTGTATCAAGGAATGAGTTCGCAATACCGCCAATGATAGCACAGATATAAGCAATCTGGTATCCACCATGTGTTCCTGCATTGAATGCAAGGGCAAGTCCAATCAGGTAGATAGCATAAGAGCCGCTTCCGATTGCTGTTGAGATACGGCGTCCGAGCTTATCCGATAAAGGTCCTGCAAACGGAAGTGCGATAAGACGTCCAAGTCCCAGGGCTGCTGAAATAGCTGTAATAGCCATAACCTGCACTCCCCATGAAGCTGCGAGAGCCTCCTTGATGACTGCCTGTCCGAGGATAGAGCAGCCCACTCCGTGTATAAAGTAGTTTAAGTAAAGGATTAATGCGCTAGGTAAATATTTTTTATTCATCAGTGTTCTCCTTAATTTCTGTGTCTGATTAATCATCATATCTGATGTTTAATACTTCCTTCATATGCTCGATTGGCATATCTTTTCCTGTCCAGAGCTTGAAGGCTGCTGCTCCCTGGAAAAGCATCATTCCAAGACCGTTCATTGTCTTGCAGCCCACCTCTTTTGCCATAGAACGCATCTTTGTCTCAAGTGGAGAGTAAGGTACGTCAATTACGATTAGCTCAGGACGGAAGAATGATTTGTCAGGTACTACAGACATTCCCTCGAGTGGCTTCATGCCAACACCTGTTCCGTTTACGAAGATGTAAGAATCAGCCATCTCTTCTCTTAACTTCTCCTTGTCATCAAGGTCGTAAAGAGTTGCCTTGCAGTCTGTCTTCTCGTTGATCTTCCTAACTGTCTCTTCAGCGTTTGCCCAGAACTTGTCATGGATGTTGAAGATTGAGATTTCCTTGACACCGTCAAGTGCTGCCTGAATCTCGATAGCTGTAGCAGCTCCGCCTGCTCCTGCGATTGTCATCTTCTTTCCGATAACATCGATGTCGTTATCCTTGAGTGCCTGCATGAAGCCGATACCGTCTGTGATGTGTCCTGTAAGTACTCCGTTCTCGTTTACTATTGTATTTACAGCTCCGCAAAGCTCTGCTGCCGGTGAAAGCTTGTCTAAGTACTGTCCTACAACTGTCTTGTTTGGCATTGATACATTAGAGCCTACTAGCTTTAATGCTCTGATTCCCTTAACCGCATCCTCAAGAGTGTTGTTATCAACCTCAAATGCCAGATAAGCGTAGTCAAGTCCAAGATATGCAAATGCCTCATTGTGCATTGCCGGTGAGCTTGAATGTCTGATTGGGTAAGCCATAAGTCCGATGAGTTCTGTGTGTCCTGTGATTCTCTCTGCCATGATTAAATCTCCTTCATTTTTAAATGTAATAATATTGATTATTCGTATTTTCTTAGCTATGTTTTCAACGATGCCCACTTCGTTAAAAACTTAACAACCTTTGATAATGATATTATAACGCATTATTTTCGATACTTCCAATGCTTATTTTGTTATTTTTTAATAGCATTACTGTACTAATCATGTTATAATATGCACAAATTTAGGCTATAATATTTGTAATTCATAGACTATATCTATTATTTTATGGAGATTTATGCATGACACTCAATCAATTAAGTTATTTTTACCAAGCGGCAGTTCTGGAACACTTCAATCAGGCTGCCGAAAAAATGAATATCACAGAACCAAGCCTCAGCCGTTCGATAGCAGCTTTAGAGGACGAGCTTGGCGTCACTTTATTTGAAAAGAGAGGCAGGAATGTAATACTGACCAAGGCCGGGGAAATTTTTTTTAGAACACGTGTCTACTATTCTGGACGATGTAAAGAGAGCCGAGAACAAAATGCACCAGATTGCAACCGACGGCGGTCACATCGATATCGCCTACGTATCACCTCTTGCAAAGGTGTTTATCCCAACTATCGTGCGCTCTTTCCTCACCGAAAAGGAAAATAAAAATATCACATTCAATTTCTTTCAGGACATCACCTCTGTGAATATTGAGGGATTAAAAAAATGGCAGGTATGACATAATTTTCGGTTCATACTCGCCAGATGAAAATGGTATTGATTTTGTTCCTATTATAAGGCAGGAAATAGTTGCCATACTGCCTCCCGGCCACCCACTGACACTTAAGGATACCATGGAAGCCACTGATTTCGCTGACTATCCCGTGCTCGGCTATGCCAGACACTCAGGCCTTGGCAAGTACACCAGAAGCTTTTTCAAGAAGCATGATGTATCGCCAAACTTCATATGTGAGTCACCCGATGAGAACGGCATCGCCTCCCTCGTGGCGCAGGGCTTTGGCATTGCGCTTGTCGCAGATGTCGATGCAATTCACCGCGATGACATCTGCATCCGCCACCTCGTATCGCATGAGTCATTCTCACACACTGTATACATGGGCTACATGACAGGCAAATACCAGCTTCCGGCTATCAAGCGCTTCATAGAGTTTGTGCGGGAAAGCTGCAGCTAGGCAGTCTCCTCGATCACAAACCTGATAAATGCCTTCGCAACCGGTGATAAATATCTCTGCTTAAGCGTTGCCAGATACACCGCTCTCTCATAAGGAGGATTGTATATATCAAGCGTCTTTACAGAAAGTGACCGAAGTATTGGAATATCAGGCATCACAGCTATTCCAAAGCCCTGCGCCACGAGACCCGCCATACTCGAATCCTCCTCCATCTCGAAGGCTACCTTCGGAAACTGTCCTATCTCCTCAAACATCTGGTCAATGACCGGACGCAGACCGCTGCCCTTCTCAAAATAAATCTGCGGATACTCTATTGTGTCCCGCAAATCCACACTGTCCTTTATGGAAAGCGGATGGTCCATGGGCACTGCAAGCACAAGCTTCTGATTCGCAATCTTCTTAAAATCTATATCCTGTTCCCCATCCTTATAAGAAGAAAAAACTATGTCATATTTGTCATCCTTTAGTCCATCTATAATCTCACCGGTTGTTCCAACCGTAAAATGAAATTCTATATCATAATCCGGGTATGCATCGAGAAATTTACGCACCAGCTTTGGCGCGAACTCACTTCCCATCGTATATATATATGCCAGATGTATGATTCCATGCCTGCTGCCATTGACCTCCTGAATGCGCTGCACACCCTCATTAAGCACCTTTAATGATTCCTCAACATACGGCAGAAACATCTTCCCATATCTGGTCAGCACGACATTTCTCCCCTTTTTTTTCAAACAAACGCGTGCCAAGCTCCTGCTCTAGCTGTGAGATTGCATGGCTTAAAGACGGCTGCGTAATCGACAGCATCTGTGCCGCCCTCGTATAATGTTCTTCCTGCGCCAGTACCTTGAAGTACTGCAATTGACTCAGATTCATAGTACACCCCCTGTGTATTTAATATATTTATTCGCCGGATGTACGCTTGCCCTGCGCTGCACACCGGTGGTATATGCTCTCATAATTCCTTAGTCTAGTGGGAGTAAATGCCGCCTCAAACAGAGTTTATCAGGCGCGAAAAATCAAACGCGCTTTTTACTTTATTGGTATACTAAAGGCTGTGCTGCTTGAACGAGTATTTTCCGCGCCACTTTTGCTTGAGGCGGCATATAACTCCCACACGACACGTCATAAATTGAGCTTATACCACCGGTGTGCAGCGCAGGGCAAGCGGACCTCCGGCAAATGCTCACAACAAAGTCTAGAAATACTATACACCATTTGATAGACAAAAACTATAGATTTCGTATTAAAATGATGCATTAGGACATTTATACATTTTTGCTGTACCTTGAATGTAAACAAGAGTGCATTGCACTTTTTGATTGTTAAAAAAATCACATACTTTGTATATCACAGCCTTTGATAACAAATATTTACAATAAGTTTAATGAAACAAAACTATAATGTAATGAGAGCAATTTACACTACCGTGTGCCCACCCGGTTAGCAGATTAAGGAGAAAAAATACTATGAAAAACAAATATCCACATATTTTTGAGCCAATTACAGTACGCAGAATGACAGTGAAGAACCGTATCGTCATGACTCCAATGGGAACTAACTACGGTGAGCAGAACGGAGAAATGAGCTTTCTCCACATAAACTACTATGAGCAGAGAGCAAAGGGCGGCACTGGTCTCATCATCGTTGAGAATGCCAGCGTTGACTCTCCGCAGGGTTCAAACGGAACAACACAGCTTCGTATTGATTTGGACAACTACATCCCAAGACTTTTCAAGCTCTGCGAGAGCGTTCACAAGCACGGTGCATGTATCGCAATACAGTTAAATCACGCCGGTGCTTCTGCAATGAGCTCACGTATCGGAATGCAGCCTGTATCAGCATCAGACGTACCTTCAAAGGCAGGCGGGGAAATCCCAAGACCTCTCGAGAAGGATGAAATCATGCACATCGTAAAGAAATACGGTGAGGCAGCCAAGCGCGCCCAGATCTGCGGCTTCGACGCTGTTGAAATCCACGCAGGACACTCTTACCTTATCAGCCAATTCCTTTCACCTATCACAAACAAGAGAACTGACGAGTTCGGCGGCTCTGCAGAGAACCGTGCAAGATTTGCAAAGCTGGTTATCGAGGAGGTTCGTAAGCAGGTTGGACCTTTCTTCCCTATCTTCGTCCGTATCAGTGCAGACGAGCTCATGGAGGGTGGAAACACACTTGAGGATACACTTGAGTACTTACAGTATTTTGAGAAGGAAGTAGATGTATTCGACGTATCATGCGGTCTCAACGGATCTATCCAGTACCAGATTGATGCAAACTACTTACCTGACGGATGGCGCTCATTTATGGCAAAGGCTGTAAAAGAGAAATACAACAAGCCGTGTATCACAGTAGGAAATATCCGTGACCCACAGGTAGCCGAGGATATCCTTGCAGGAGGCGATGCTGATTTCATCGGTATGGGCCGTGGACTTATCGCTGACCCTGAGTGGGTTAATAAGGTAGAGTTCGGAAATGTGTGCGATATCAGAAAATGTATCTCATGTAACATCGGATGCGCCGGACACAGAATCGGTCTCAACCAGCCAATCCGCTGTACAGTAAACCCTGCCGTAAACAGCGGTGAAGATTACATGAAGACAAAGGTAAATAAGCCTTGCAACGTGGTTGTAATCGGTGGTGGTACTGCCGGTCTTGAGGCAGCCTGCACAGCAGCAGAGGTTGGATGTACAACATTCCTCATTGAGAAGAAGGCTGAGCTTGGCGGACTTGCATCAGTTATCTCCAAGATTCCTGACAAGAAGCGTCTTGCAGACTTCCCTAACTACATGATTCACCGTGCAAGCAAGCTTCACAACCTGTTTGTTTTCAAAAATACATCAGCAACAGTTGATATGGTAAAGGCTTTAAACCCTGATATCATTGTAAACGCAACAGGCTCTGTACCTACTCTCCCACCTATCACAGGTCTTCACGATCTCGTTGACAAGGATGGCACAAATGTTTCAACAGTCCTTAAGATGATTGAGCGCATCAATGAGTATCCTGAGGATATGAAGGGACAGAAAATCGCCATCATCGGCGGTGGTGCCGTAGGTCTTGACGTGATGGAATTCTTCACAGAAAGAGGCGCAGAGGTAACAATGGTTGAGATGCTTCCAATGATTGGAAACGGACTTGACCCTGTCACAAAGTGTGACACAAACGCAAAAATGGCAAAATACGGTGTAAAACAGATGACCAACACTGCTCTGCAGGAGGTTAAGAATGACCGTTTCATCGTAAAGAATCCAGAGGGTGAGATTGAGGAAATCCCATTTGATTACGGATTCATCTGCCTTGGTATGAGAGCCAACACACCTGTTCTTTCAGAGATTGATGAGGCTTTCCGTGATACCAATGTTGAAATCGTAAATATCGGAGACAGCAAGCGTGCCCGCAGAATCATTGAGGGTACAGAGGAAGGTAGAAATATCTTAAACGTGCTTGCCCGTCACGATTATTTATAAAACCTCGTAACTATTTCTGATTACGGGAATAGTTGCAAAATTCTCCTTTAAAATAATAAACCTAAAAACTCCTAAAAAACAACAGCTCGCGGGAAACCGCGAGCTGTTGTTTTATCATTTTCCTGTATAACAGGAAGCTATCTAATGATATTGTAATAAGAACTTAAATCTAACTGAAGAACAGTTTCTTCACATCATCAACCGGCATATCCTGTCCTGTGTAAAGCTTGAATGCGGCGACGCCCTGCCATAAGAGCATTCCCTTTCCGCCTACGCATGTGCAGCCTGCCTCTTTTGCTTCGCGAAGAAGCTTTGTCTCCTCCGGATTGTAAACTGCATCTGCAACTACAAGCCCCGGTCTGAAAGCTGAAAGATCTTTTACCACGCTCTGATCATCCAGAGGCTTCATGCCAACGATTGTTGCATTTGCAAAGATATCGCTTGACTGGATTTCCTCTGTCATCTTGGCTGTATCATCAATATCGTATACATTTACAACACATTCAGGAACTGCTTTTTTGATCTTCTCTGCAGTCTGTAGTGTACGCTCAAAGAAAGCATCATTTTTGTTGAAAATAGTAATCTCACGAGCTCCGTCCAATGCGCACTGCACCTGGATAGCTGTAGCGGCTCCGCCGCCTCCGGCAACTGTGATTTTCTTTCCTTTGATGTCAATTCCGTGATCCTTTAAGTTGTGTACGAATCCCTCACCATCTGTGATGTGTCCTGTAAGCTTGCCGTTGTCATTTACTATAGTGTTTATGGCTCCGATAATCTGGGCTGCCGGTGAAAGCTCGTCCATGTACTTTGCAGCCTCTACCTTATCAGGCATGGTCACATTACATCCACGCATGTTGAAGGTCTTCATTGCTGCAATAGCATCCTTAACCTTGTCTTCTTTTATATCAAATGCAACGTATGCATAGTCCAGACCGAGTTTTTCAAAACTGTAATTGTACATAGCCGGTGAACCCGAATGACCGACAGGTGATCCTATGAGTGCTAATAAGCCTGTGTGACCTGAAATACGCTTTTCCATTGTAAATCCTCCTAAGTGTTTCGTTTTGTATTATGATAACTCTTTTATAAGACATGCGCAAGCACTTTTTTCATTTAAAGGTTTAAAGTGTTAAAGTTTATTTCTAATTGTAATTTTTATAAAATTTTTGATATGATTGAATTATCAAAATGTATTTATAAAAGGGGGATTTATGCCAGAATTAAGCAGATTTTATGGTATTATTATTAAAATGTATTTTAATGATACACAACAGCATCACAAGCCACATATTCATGCATTTTATGGTGACTACGAAGCAGTTGTGGCAGTTGACGGAGACCTTCTCGCAGGCTCAATTCCAGCAAAACAATTAAAAACTAATAATCGGCTGGTTGGCAATTCATGAAGAGGAAGTATACAAAGCCTGGAATAATGCCGTACGAGGAGAACACTTCGATAAGATTAATCCATTATAAGGAGAATTACAATGTTTGAAGTCAATGGTATAGCTTACGCAAGTGAAAAATCAAATAAGATTTCTATAACAGATGCAAAAGTTACAGATCATTTAATGATGATTGTGACATTTTCAGGCGGTGAAAAAAGAGTGTTTGATGCATCCGTTTTAACAGGTAGTGCATTTAAACCACTTGAAGATGATGCTATATTTTCAAATTTTAAAATTATGCATGGCGTCATTACATGGATGAATGATGAAATAGATTGTGCTCCAGAATATATCTATGAGCATAGCTTCGAATATGAGGATAATACTTCTCCTATTGCCATGTAAGCTTCGATATTTCACATGTCATATGAGGAAAATAGAGTATCGCTACTCTCTTTTCCTCATCTTTATATATTCTCTGAAAACCGGTCTGATTGGATCAGAAATATCCTCCGGAATATCATCCACATCAAAAAACTTAAGCTCCTCGACTTCCTCCTCCTGGCGCTTTATAGTGCCGTGATATTTGCGGCATATGTATATGATCTCCACATTATAGACTTCATCGCCGTTCGGATAGATGTAGTGTGTTTCCTCGCCTGAATTGATATAAAACAGCTCCATCTCGTCTGCAACAAGCCCCATCTCCTCAAAGAGTTCTCTTTTTGCAGCCTCCTCGACAGTCTCTCCAAGCTCTATAGAACCGCCTGCATATCCCCACTGGTGATTGTCTGTGCGCTTTTCGAGAAGCACCTGTCCGTTTTCATTTTCAACGATGATGCTCGCTCCCGCCTGCAGTAAAGGGGCATGTCCGACCACCTTTCTAAGATCCATTATATAATTGCTCATGTTGTGTCCTTTCTTATTTTGCCACAAAAAATCCGCTGTACTATAATACCTATAGTATAGCGGATTCCAAATTTGTTTTCCATATAAAGCACATAAAATTTATCAGCTCACAGCCCTGTATTCCTCAAGCGCTTCCTTTGCCCTTGGCGTAAGCCTGCGTGGAACCGAAATCTCAACAGTCACATACTGGTCTCCCTTTACTGAAGGATTCTTCATGCTCGAAATACCCTTGCCCTTGAGACGTATCTTGCTGCCGCCCTGTGTACCTGCCTTGATGCTGCACTCCACATCTCCATAAAGAGTATGCACCCTCGCCTTACCACCGAGAGCCGCTGTCGTAAACGGAACACGGATTGTACTGTATACATTCTGTCCCTTCCGCTCAAACTCACTGCTCGGTGTCACATTTACGTTGAGAAGCACATCTCCGGCTGCACCACCGTTTCTGCCCGGATTGCCCTGTCCTTTAAGTCTGACTGTCTTGCCAGACTCGATTCCTGCCGGAATATGGATGGACAGATTAGAAACCTTGCCTGTGGTCGGATCCTGTAACGAAATAGATTTCTCGCATCCAAAAACAGCCTCGTCAAATGAAATCGTAAGGTCAGCCATAACATCAGAACCCTTGCGACCGGCTGAACTTCTGCCACCTGAGAAATTACTCCAGCTACCGCTATTTCCGGTAAATCCACTGTTACCACTTGTACTCCAGCCACTGTGATTACCGCCACCATGTGAAAACATATCTCCGAACATTGAGAAAATATCATCCATATCCCCGGAGCCGTTCTCAAAATGAAATTCCTGATGTGTAAATGGTCCGCCATTTGAGCTGTATGAGCCACTGAAAGAGCCATTGCCGCCGAAGCCACCAAATCCACCGAAGCCACCCTGTGCAGCCTGTCTTGCAGCCTCCTCGGAAAAGCCATCCTGCAGACCAGCAAAGCCAAACTCATCATAAAGCTTACGTTTTTTGCTCATCACTTAATACATTGTATGCCTCCGTGACATCCTTAAACATCTCCTCAGCGTGCGGATTGCCTGCATTTGTATCAGGATGATACTTCTTTGCCAGCTTACGATACGCCCTCTTTATTGCCTCTTTATCCGCACTCTTGTTCACTCCGAGAGTCTCATAATAATCTCTCTTTGCTGCCATTATACTCACCTGCCTTTCTATTTACCTGTAACAATTTATCATCATAATTAAACAATTATACATTACACCATATAGTATAAGCGGACTGCACAGGCAGCCCGCTTATCATTTGCAAATATCTGATTAT
>ENA-OQDL01000135-OQDL01000135.1-human-gut-metagenome-genome-assembly--contig:-NODE-135-length-48363-cov-4.528754_pt1 | contig 48363 bp, 67 predicted proteins | sample MGYA00242782_ERZ504609 | MGnify/ENA primary metagenome ERZ504609 (study PRJEB26092, sample SAMD00036320) | human gut metagenome | host: Homo sapiens | study: EMG produced TPA metagenomics assembly of... | reverse complement strand
TTTAAATTTGGAGGGATTTTTTTATGTCCTTTTTTCGGGCAGTTATCTATCTGCTCATACGAAGCAAAATTTATCAATACATAGCATATCAGAGAACGGCAGGAAACCAGTTAAAAAAATTTCTGCCTATGCAACGGCACTTCCTGCCTTGAATGTAGAAGTACAATCTCCATACAACAGAATTAATATTTCCCATAACCGTAAAGGTCATAGAGCCTTTGCGGTTTTTCTTTTGTCGATTTTTGTTGGAAAGTGCCATAGGGCTATTAGTGGTGTTAGGTGTCGTTCGCCACCTCTCCATCTGGATTTTGAACATTTCAAAAATTCAGATGGGAGGTACTTACAGTGAAATACGCACCGAGAAAGGTATATATCAAGGAAAGCGGCAGATATGTGGAACTGTCCTATACGGATTTCTGCCGCCGCAGGGAATCCGACCAGACCTATATGGACAAGCTGTTTATCCCCATTCAAGGCTGTCTGCTTGAAGTCGTGAGGGAGCAATACACGGACTTCTACCGAGATAAGGAACGGTGGCGTTATCTGAAAAAATTAGATACGAAGAACAGCCTGCTTTCTCTGGATGGATTTACGGACAGCGAGGGGAAGCCTTTAGACTTTATCGCTGATGAAGCGGCAGACATTGCGGAAACCGTTGTCAATGCGGTTATGGTGGACAGGCTGAAAGCCGCCCTGCCTTTGCTGTCGGATAGTGAACAGGAATTGATACAGGCAATCTTTTTTGACGGACTTTCTGAGCGTGAAGTCGGGGCGAGGTTCGGCATAACCCAGAGCGTTGTGAACAAACGCAAAGCCAGAATCCTAAGAAAACTAAGAAAGATAATAGAAAATTAAAATTTAAGGCGTTCAGCCCCCTTGTTTTTTCCTTTGGGAAAATGAGGGGGTTTTTCTCTGCCCTCTCAATCAATTCTGATTGGAGGAAAAGAAGCATGGCATATAACCACGGACGGGAGGACAGGAAATGGCGTATCTGGAAAGAAGCGGAGGAAAAGCTGCTGCGTGAGTGCGGCGTTGATGAAGCGACCATTGAGCAGATACGCATTGCGGACAGGGCAGACTTCAATTCCAACAGGCGGTTTTACCGATGGACGAATGACATTGCGGAATACCTTGAGGACATGGCAGACAGGGAGCGGCAGACGGAAGTGGGTACGGTTGCGGAGTTACTGGACGAGATTGAGAGCGAAAATCTCTATCAAGTATTAGTCGCGGTGGACGGGCGTACCTTGAAAATCGTCCTGCTGAAAATGCAGGGGTATTCCACAAAGGAGATTGCCCCGCTCGTGCATTTGACGACTGGTGCCATCTATGCGAGGTTAGACCATCTGCGGAAGAAGCTACGAAAATTTTATAGCGTCTAAAACAGCCTGCCGTCCTGCGGGCTACTGGGTGAGGGATGGAAATCCCCTCACTTATTTTTTGCAGGAGGCAAGCGGGATGGCATACAGAGTTAAGGCGTACACGCTTCGGGAGGAATCCACGGAAAGCGGCACAAGGTATTTTATCAGCTTTAAGGACGGGCAGGGCAAATCCCACGAGTTGGAAGTGTCGGAACAGTTCTTTATGGAGTTTCGGCAGATGGAACGCAGGAACAGGAATCTCCTCCAATGGGACGAGCGGCACAGGGAGTTTTCGGAAGTATGGGACGAAACGCTGAACAGGCGGGCGTTGAAGCTGCCTAAGAGCATAGAGGAACAAATGATTGAGGCAGAACGGGCAGAACTGCTCTGTAAGGCGGTTGACGGACTGCCAGAGATACAAAGGCGGCGTTTCCTGCTCTACTACGAGTATGAGTTCAATTTTTACCAAATCGCCGCTATGGAGCATTGCACCGCTTCGGCAATACAGAAATCTGTTGCGATTGCAAAGGAGAAAGTAAAGGCGGAAATGAGGAAGTATCTCCAACCGTGACCGACACCGCCCGAAAAAGAAATCTGTTTTTTATTTGTGTGGGATTGGCGGCATTACATACTCTCACTTTTTCTTCGTGGGAGTAAATCTATTTTTAAGGAGGTCAACGCCTATGTGCAACGAAAACAAAAACACCGCCCGAAAGGAGGAAAGCCATGCAGAAGTTACAGACAGTCAACGCCGAAACGCTCCTTTATGAACCGCTTGAGAAGCCGTCCTTTGTGGTGGACAGCCTTATCCCCACAGGCTTGTCGCTGTTCTGCGGCTCACAGAAGATAGGAAAGAGCTGGCTCATGCTGAAGCTATGTTTATGCGTGTCGCAGGGACTTCCCTTGTGGGATATGCCGACAATGGAGGGCGACGTGCTTTACCTCTGCCTTGAGGACACGTTCTGCCGTATACAGGACAGGCTGTTCCGATTGACGAACGAAGCGAGCAGGCGGCTTCACTTTGCCGTGGCAAGCTGCAAGCTGTCAGACGGTCTTATCGTGCAGCTTGAAGATTATCTGAAAGATTACCCAGACAGCAGGCTCATTGTCATTGATACCTTGCAGAAAGTCCGTACAGCTTCAAAAGACAATGCCTATGCAAGCGACTATGGGGACATCTCACTAATCAAAGACTTTGCCGACAGGCATTCATTGGCGGTCATTGTCGTACACCACATCCGAAAGCAGAATGACAGCGACGTGTTCAACAAGGTGTCTGGGACGACAGGCTTAACGGGGAGTGCGGACGCTACCTTTGTTCTGGAAAAGGAGAAACGGGCATCCGACACCGCCAAGCTGTATGTGACGGGCAGGGACACGCCCTATCAGGAATACACGCTGCGTTTCCGTGATTGCAGTTGGGAACTTGTGGAGAGAAAAACGCAGGAGCAGCTTGCGAAAGAAACGATACCAGACGTCCTTTTTCGGTTGGTGGATTTTATGAGGGATAAGGAAGAATGGGCAGGCACGGCAACGGAGCTGTTAGCCGCTATGAGGGAAACGGAAACCATACCCACGGTGATTACGAAATGGCTCAATGAATACCGCACCACATTTTTAAATGAGAACCATATCGTTTATCAGTACAGCCGCAAAAAACACGGCAGGCAGATTTCGCTTGCAAAGCGGGCGGGTGACAGCGGTGACGGTGGTGACAGCGATATTGGGATACCCCCTGTTACTGTCATTGACGCTTAAAGCCGTGTAAAGCTGGCGACTCTGCCCTGCGGGTGACAGCGGTGACGGCGGTGACAGTGATTTTAGGATACCCTGCCGCTGTCATCCCTGCGGGAGAACACCCCGTAAACGCAAAGTGCAGGCGTAGGATTTACCCGCCCTTTTCGGCGTGTAAAACCACCCCTGCGGTCAGAAAAATCCTTCCGATTTTTCCGACTGCGTTTACAGGGTGTAACACACTACACTTTGCCCTGCAAAGTCGTGTGCCAGACGTTCCCTCTGGACTCCCTTATGGCAGGTCTTACGCCCTGCTTATCCTACGCTCCACGCTTCGGATAAAAGAATGGCAGCATGACGGTGACGGCTCTTGCGAGGGGGTATTCCAAAAACACCGTCATCATCGACATGACCGTCATGCAGGGAATAAGGGTGACAGTTGAGGCAGTCGGTAGGGGGTATCCCAAAACTGCTGTCACCGCCGTCACCGCTGTCACCCAAAGGGCAGTTTACCCGCCGAAGAAAGGAAGATGATGAATTATGCCCTATGCAATCCTGCGTTTCCAGAAACGCAAAGCGGGCGGCGTTGCGGCTTGCGAACGCCACAACGAGCGTAAAAAAGAAGCCTATAAAAGCAATCCAGATATAGATATGGAACGCTCGAAAGATAACTACCATCTTGTGAATCCGCCGAGGTACACCTACAAGAAAGAGATTAACCGCATGGTAGCCGAAGCAGGGTGCAGGACGAGGAAAGATAGCGTGATGATGGTGGAAACGCTTATCACGGCTTCGCCAGAATTTATGAACAGCCTGCCGCCCAAAGAACAGAAAGCGTATTTTACGATGGCTCTGGATTTCATTTCAGAGCGTGTCGGGGAGAAAAATATCCTCTCCGCAGTCGTCCACATGGACGAGAGAACGCCGCATATGCACCTCTGTTTTGTGCCGATTACACCAGACAATAAGCTGTCTGCCAAAACAATTTTAGGCAATCAAAAGAGCCTGTCCGAATGGCAGACCGCCTACCATGAGCGGATGTCCTCACGGTGGAATCAGCTTGAAAGAGGTCAGTCCTCAATGGAAACGAAGCGGAAACATGTCCCCACATGGCTCTATAAGTTGGGCGGCAGGCTTGATAAACAGTATGAGGAAATTGTGTCTGCACTGTCCGACATCAACGCCTTTAATGCAGGGAAGAAGCGTGACAAGGCTCTGGAACTGATTGCGGCATGGCTCCCAGACGTGGAGAAATTCTCAAAGGAAATCAGTAAGCAGAGTGCCTATATCAATAGCCTAAAGGAGCAAATCGGGCAGGAATCAGACTATGCGGGGCGTATGCGTGATGAAAAGTATGAGCAGGAACTAAAGGTGCAGAAAGCGAACCAGAAGATATTTGAGTTGCAGAGAACCAACGAGCAGATGGGGCGGCTGCTCTCAAAGATACCGCCCGAAGTGTTGGAAGAATTGCAGAAAAACCATAAAAGCAGAGCGAAAGAAAGGTAGATATGTGAATGAAGAAACAGGATTTTAAGGTGTTAAAGACCAAAGACTTGTACCCGTTTCCCGACAATCCGTTTCATGTGGCAGAGGATGAAACGCTGTCAGAATTAGCGGAAAGCATCAAGGAATTTGGCATTGTCACGCCGATAATCACACGCCCGAAAGAGGACGGGAACGGCTATGAAGTGATTGCAGGGCAGCGGCGTGTCCGTGCGTCTGAACTTGCAGGGATAAATACCGTGCCTGCGTTTGTCCTGCCCTTAGACCGTGACCGAGCCATCATCACCCTTGTAGACAGTAATTTACAGCGTGAGAATATCCTGCCATCAGAGCGGGCGTTTGCCTACAAGATGAAATCCGAAGCCATGAAGCGGCAGGGTTTCCGCACAGACTTAACCTCGTCACAAGTTGTGACGAAGTTGCGGACGGACGACAAGGTGGCACAGGGCTTCGGCGTAGGCAGGATGACCGTACAAAGATTTATCCGTTTGACGGAACTGATACCGCCGATTTTGCGGATGGTGGACGAGGGGAAAATCGCCCTCACGCCTGCGGTGGAACTGTCCTTTTTGAAGAAAGACGAGCAGGAAAACCTCTTTGCCACGATGGAGAGCGAAGAAGCAACGCCCTCACTCTCACAGGCACAGCGGATGAAAAGCCTAAGCCAGAGCGGGCGGCTTGACATGGATACGATATTTGCGATTATGACGGAGGAAAAGGGCAACCAGAAAGAAACCTTGAAAATCAACACAAGCAAGCTGAAAAAGTATTTTCCGAAGAACACAACGCCGAAGCAGATGGAGGAAACCATCATTAAACTTTTGGAGCGTGAATTGCAGAGGAAACGGGGCAGGGACAGCCGCTAATCTTCTCTTTTCGGGAGGTAAATGCAGAAAATTGAGGTATGAAGAATGAAAGAAATCCAGTATGAGATTGTAAAGGAAATCGCCGTATTGTCTAAGGGCGACAGCGGCTACACAAAAGAAATCAATCTTATCTCATGGAACGGAAGAGAGCCGAAATATGACATCCGCAGCTTTTCCCCGAACCGTGAGAAGTGCGGAAAGGGTATCACGTTGAACGCTGATGAAGCAGCAGCACTCCTTGAAGCATTACAGAAAGAAGTAAACAGCGGGGATTGATGGTATCTGATTGACAGGGCGGGGCGTTTCCAGACGTTCTCCTGCCCTGTCTGGAAAGGAAGATTTAAGTATGGGCGAGGATAAGAAAGCAGATAAAAAGAGAAAGCGTATCGTGCCGAAAGCACCAGTTCAGATGATAATCAGCCGTGAATATGTCGGCACGCAGACAGTCACAGAAGCGTTTATCCCGATTATTTCCGAGGATATTCGGAAGAAGATTGCCGAGGGCGACACCTTCGACAATGAGGGGCTGTCCGCTTAGAATGTACGCAATGGAACATGAAAACAGATAGGACAGATATGGAGGTTTTACAGTATGGCAGGAATAAGAATGGAGAACAAGATTTATGAAGTCGGCATGTACTGCCGCTTGTCAAAAGACGATGGCACGGATAACGAGAGTGCGAGCATTGCGACACAGAAATCCATCCTCACGGATTATGTGAAAAAGCAGGGATGGCACTTAGCAAAAACGTATGTGGACGACGGTTACTCTGGTACAAATTTCCAAAGACCAAGTTTCCAGAACATGATTAAGGACATTGAAAGCGGTCTGATAAACTGCGTTATCACGAAAGATTTATCTCGTCTGGGGAGGAACTATCTTGATTGCGGACTGTATCTGGAAGTGTTTTTCCCAGAGCATAATGTGAGGTATATAGCGGTCAATGACGGCGTGGACACGCTCAATAAATCCGCTATGGACATCACGCCTTTCCGCAACATCCTAAACGAAATGTATTCCGCCGATGTGTCGGTCAAGATAAAATCGGCGTACCGAGCGAGGTTTCAGCAGGGGAAATTCATGGGGACGACAGCACCATACGGTTACGTCAAAGACCCCGCCGACCACAACCATCTGCTGATAGATGACAAAGTTGCCCATGTGGTAAGGGAAATATTTGACCTTGCGTTAGCGGGCAACGGAATCGCCAAAATCCGCAAGCACATCAACAAACAGCATATCTTACGCCCCGCCGCTTATGCGGCGGAGCAGGGGGCAACAGGCTATGAGAGGTATTTTGAGGAGAATGAGGAGAACCGTTATATTTGGAGCGAGAACAGCGTAAGGGGCATTTTAAGAAGCCCGATATATGCGGGAAACCTTGCAGGCTACAAGCGGATTGCCGCCAACATGAAAAGCAAGAAACGCCCCTCTAAGCTGCCCGAAGAATGGGAAGTGATACCAGACACCCATGAGGGGATAGTCACGCAGGAGGAATTTGATACCGTACAGCAGCTTATTACAAGCCGCAGATTACCAGAAAACAAGGGCGGCTTTGAGAACATCTTTGCAGGCGTTATTAAGTGTGCGGACTGCGGCTATGCGATGCGGGCTATGAGTGCCAACAGGAGGAAACGCCCCGATGTAAGTTATCGAATAACCTGCAATAATGGGAACCAACGAACCCTTATAAACCCTTAAAGTCCCTTACATGGCGAGAAATCCCGTGATTAGGGGCTTTTTTAGACTTATAAGGTATTTTTAACCCTTAAAATTTTAATGGGAACCAGAATTCCTATTGAAAAACTTAAAATGGGAAGAATCCTTGAAAATAAGAGTGGAGAGGGGCCGATGGAAAGTGGGTGTTTAAAGCCTTTTAAAACTTTTTAAATTAAAAAGATGAAATGGGAGAAAGTATTGATAATTCAAGGATTTTCTGCGTTTGAAAGGTTTTAAAAGACCGTTTAAAACAATAAAATTTAAAAGCAATTATAAAAGTGGAAAATGGAAACTTAATGGGAACCAGTTAATGGGAACAAAAAAAAGAGCCGGTCAGTTTTTGTGACGTGGCTCTTTTTTGTTGCTGGTAGGCAGTCCAGCAAGGTGGTAAATGCAATAAGAATATATCATAATATAGAGAAATGGTCAACGATACTCAAATGAGGACTAATGATCTTCGGACAAGGATTTTAGATAAAATTCAGCAGCCTTTCCCAGAACAATAGTCTTTTCTATTTCGGAAAGTGAAGAAAAGTATTTCAGAAGTTGCTGTGTAAGATGTGTCATTGACTCCAAGGTCTGTTTGGCTGCACACATCTTTACCGGTAAGTAAAAAGTCAGAGGTGACACCGAAGTATGCTGAAATAGTAGGAATTAGTGACGCTGGTGGATCAGTTTTTCTGCTTTTCCAGCCACTGACGGTCTGTTTTGGAATACCTGTTGATTCACAAAAGTCCTTCTGAGAAACTTTTTTCTCATCTAATAATTTAAAAAAGCGTTCATTTATAGTCATAATTCCTCCAATAATCCTCACATGAATATATAAAATCCTCAAATGTAATTGACAAATCCTCAAACGAGGATTATTATAATAATGTATCAATCATACAAGACCGATTATAGCACAGAATCCGATAACGGAATAGGTTATTTTGTATCGCTGATACAGAATTTTATAACGAAATACGTTAGGAGGGCAGGCAGAATGAAGAACAGAAAAGTACGAAATTTCGCTGAGTTTGCCTTATGGACAAAAACCAGGATGCTGGAAAAGGGTATCAGCCAGAGAGAACTGGCCGCAGGAATGGGAACACATCAGGCCAGGATCAGTGAGGCTATCACAGGAAAGCCATCGGGAAAGAAGTTTATCATTCCGCTGATCCAGGAGCTGGGCGGGAACATGGATGATTTTAAAGACTTTTTAAAAGCCATTTAAGGAAAAGTCGAAACCGGCGAAGGCCGGTCATGCAGGGATGGCCTCCTGCATCTGATGAGGACAGGCTGAAAAGGTGGTGGAAATGTATGGCACAGATGCTGACAGCGAAGCAGGTTGCAGAGGTAAAAGGCTGCAGTCCACGTTATATTAAAAAAATTATACAAGATGGAAAATTAAAAGCAGTTGAAACTGTTAATAGCAGAAATCGGAAAACTTACCTGGTACCGCTGGATGCGTTGGATGAAGAACTGCAGCACAAGTTTTACCAGATGATCTCCGAAAATCCGCCAGAAAATATCACTCAGCCGGATCAAGAGCCTGTTCAGGCGAAGACGGCAATCGATGAGTTTACAGAGGATGAACGGAAAGAGATTGATTTCTGGATCGACCTCACAAAGAGGTGGCAGTCATATAGAAAGATGCCGGGAGTTACATCCCTGGCTGAAGTAGATAAAAAGTTTGTAACGCTCTGCAGCCTGGAATATCCAGAGCGGAGCATATCAGTAGATACGCTGTACAGAAAATGGAATGCCGTGAAGGCTGATGATATGAAGGCGCTGGTTGATAAGCGGAACAAATGGAAGAAGGGGACAAGCTCCATAGATGAAACGATATGGCAGGCTTTCCTGTATTACTATCTGGACGAAGCACAGCATCCGGTAACTAAGTGCCTGGAGTACACAAAAATGTGGGCCCAGGAAAAACGTCCGGATCTGTATACGCAGATCCCGGCCTATCCTTCTTTTTACCGGAGACTGAAAAGTGTTCCGGAGGGAGTTAAGGTTCTGGGCCGTGAAGGTCACAAGGCATTCAATGACCGCTGTGCTCCATACATCAAACGTATTTATGATGAGATGCAGAGCAATGAGTGGTGGATCGCTGATAACCACACCTTCGATGTGATGGTGAGGGATAAGTCAGGAAAGCTTCACAGGCCATACCTGACAGCCTTCCTGGATGCAAGAAGCGGAATCTTTACAGGGTACTACATTACATATAACCCGGGTTCAGAGGCAACGCTGATCGCGCTCCGGAAGGGAATCCTGGAATATGGCATCCCGGATAACATCTACGTGGATAACGGTCGAGAGTTCCTGACCTTCGATATTGGCGGCCTTGGCCACCGGAAGAAGAAGCCGAAGAATGGCGAGGAAACCTTTGAACCGCCGGGCGTGTTCAAACGCCTGGGAATCAATATGACAAATGCCATTGTCCGAAATGCGAAGGCGAAGATCATTGAGCGCCGGTTCAATGATGTGAAGAACGGCCTTTCCAGACTGTTCAATACTTACACGGGCGGCAGCGTGGTGGAAAAGCCAGAGCGTTTGAAATATGTTCTGAAGAAAGATGCCATTACACAGACGATGAGTTCCAGGAGTATGTGGATGCAATTCTGAAGTATTACTTCAACATGATGGAATACGATGGCCCGGTGGCAGAAGACAAAGGAAAGCTCAAAATGGATGTGTTTAATGAGCATCTGATTAAGCGCCGGGTGGCAGCCGCAGAGGAATTAAACCTGATGCTCATGAGAAGCAGCCGTCCGCAGGCCGTGGGCCGCCGGGGAGTGCATCTGGATATCAACGGAGGCCGCCTGGAATATTGGAACGATGAACTGCTGATGAGACATTTCGGTGAGAAGGTATACTTCCGGTACAATCCGAATGACCTGAAGGAAGTCCGGATCTACAACCTGGAAGACAAATATCTGATGACGGTTCCGGTAGATAATACGGCGGTTCTTACATACGGCGCTACCAAGGATGATGTGAAGGCCGGAATGGCAGTGACCAGGAAGCTGGAGAAGATCGCGAATGAATATAAAAAGAACGCGGTCATCGCAGAAGCTGACCGGGTTACCGCATTGGATCTGGTACTTCGCCAGGCACAACGCAACAAAGAAAATTATACAGGCAAGGCAGACCCGAAAGTACTGGAGGTTCAGCGGGCAGATGAAATACCGGTATATCAGAAAGTGGTCGGCGGAGTCGATCTTGACACAATGATTGAAAATGCAGCCAAGAAGGCAGGGAGGTAAATGATGGGAAAACAGTATAATGCAGAACTTCAGGCGAAGGTTGAAGCGTACATGAAAGAAACAGGGATCAGCCAGGCGAAGCTGGCCCCGATGATGAACCTGAGCGGAGCGGTTTTAAGCCAGTACCGCCGCAGTGTTTACGACAAGGGTGATGTAGAAGATGTAGAACGCAAGATCCGCGAGTTCTTCCAGATTAAGGAGGAACAGGCAGAGAATGTAAAGAAAACGGAGTCCTACAGTGCAGTCCGCACCTATGCGGATATCTCAGTTTCTGAGAGTATTTACAAGATGATCCGGTACTGTCAGCTGGAAAAGGGAATCGTGGTAATTGACGGAGATGCAGGAATCGGGAAAACCAAGGCGGCTACCAAGTTCCTCCGGGACAACCCTTCCACAACGGTTTATGTCAGCATCACACCGAGTACCAGTTCGGTAAGAAGCCTTTTGAGAATGATCGCAAGGGCTTTGAAGATTTCGGAAAATCAGAGAACAGAGGATCTGTCCATTTCCATCAGGGAACGTTTGAGAAGTACAGACAATGTCCTGATCATTGATGAAGCGCAGAATCTAAAATTTATGGCACTGGAAGAAATCCGGGGCTGGGTGGATGAAGATCCGATCACCGGAAAGCCTGGTATCGGCATTGCACTGATCGGAAATGACGAGGTTTATAACAAAATGCTGGGAAGGCAGGAGGCAATCTTCTCCCAGCAGTTCAATCGGACGAAACTCCATGGCCGGTACCGGACGGCAAATGTAACTGCTGCGGACATTAGAAAACTGTTTCCGGTTCTGGTACAGCAGGGCATGGAAAAGGAACTGGACTACCTGTTCCGTGTAGCACAGAGCAAGTGGGGAACCCGTGGGGCTGTGAATGTATATACAGCAGCCGCAAATAACCAGGATGTTTCCCTGGAAGGTCTGCAGAAGGTGACAGGCCCTCTGGGAATCTATTTATAAATCAACCAAGATGGAGGTAAATGCAATGAAGAAGAATATGACAGGGAAATCAAGAATGCTGGTAGTTGGGATTGTACTGGGAGCAGCCGGAGCTGCTCTTCTGGCGGCACTGATCGCTGGAGGAAAACTTGGCTGGATCGGTCTCCTGGCTGTATTGCTTCTGGCGGCACTGGCCAGTTTGAGCGGCTGGATGATCGGAATTCAGATGAGAATCAAGGCAGAATGTGGCAAAGCCTGGACACGAGGGTATGAGGCAGGATGCGAAACCGGGTTACTCATAGCTCGTGCGGATTGCAGGTGGAAAGCAATTGTACACATAGGAGAGGGGCGGTAAGCCCCAGCCTTAATGCAGCCATCCGAAAGGATGCCGGTCACAAGCCCGGATAAAGGCAGAGTGAGGTAAAACTGAATAAGGAGGTAAGTGCAGCGTGAAGAACGGAAAGAAGCCGACACTGGCCCAGAAGAAGTTCCTGAAGGAAAAGGGGCTGGTACCGGAAAACTGGCTGATCGTGAAGGATACGCCGGTGGAGCTGGTGGTAGTCAGCCGGGCCGCGCTCCTTAAAAGAACAGGGAAGACAAGAACTTTCAGGAAGGAGCGACTATGAAGGCCATGGAAAAAAAGGCTATGCCAATGCCGGAAGATCTGGAAAGAGAGTGGAACGAGGTAAGGGTCTGCTTTCGCCTGCTTCAGTGCAGAAGAGCCAGAATTGTGACGAAACGGATGCCGGATGGTTCTATGAAGCGGTATACCGAGGTCAGAAAGGCGGGTGAATGAGATGGTACAAAGGGAAGAAATGTACTTTGAACCGCGCTGCGTAGGCTCTGACCTGCGTATTCGCTGGTATGGTGAACAGTATTCAGCGCCGGAGCTGGAACGTCATTATGAGGAAACGGTTTATATCCGGGACAGCGGAAAAGAACTGATGGTTTACAGCATGGATGCAGACTGCTGGGATGAGAAAGAAAAGATAAAAGCAACCTTTTCTCTGATCTGCAGGATTCAAAAGCACAGCACCGGATTCCGGTACGGTAGGAAAATCCAGTAGGAGGAGAGAAGATGCCAGTCAAGTCAAAACGCCTGACCAATAAAGAAAAAGCACTCAAGGCGAAAACCAAAAAGGAGCTTCAGAAACAAGGACTCCTACCGCCGGATAAACCGAGATTGAACCGAAAAAAGTTTGCTAAGGAAGCAGCCGAACAATTTGACAAAGAAATCAATCTCATGGATCCGATGGACGTGTTTTGGTTTCATAATGCCCTCACATTAGTTACAGCCGGGACTGATATATTTCCAATCACTTCGGAACAGGTGGGAGTCTTTAAGCTTATGAAAATAACTGCGGAGATAAAAAAATTTCATGAAGAAGCCAAGAAGACTGGGAAAGAAGTAACAGTCGGGGATATGTGCAAAATATCGGACACTATCATGAAGCTATAAAAACAAGATATTTCCAGGGGCGTTTGCCCCTCCTAATGCAGCCGCCGGTAAGGCGATGGTCGCAAGCCCATGAAATGCAGAGCGGGAGAGGAGGTCTATCATGACTGTAAGCAAGAGAGTAGCCAAGAGTGGCGCGGTTACACTTCCACGCCAGCTCCGCCAGGAGACTGGCATTCTTCCGGGTGTTCCGGTAGATATCGAAGCAGATGAGGACGGGGTACATATTCGTAAACATGTTCCTACCTGTCACTTCTGCGGAACAGTGGACGATGTTAAAACGGTCTGCGGTATTGAGATCTGCCGTGGATGCGCAGAAAAGATCATGGAGGAGTTTAAAGGATAATGGATGCGGCTGAAGTAAAAAAGAAGGTTGACCGTCTGACCGAGTTAGACCACCAGATGGCTGCCGTTAAAAGCGAAATGGAAACGATCAAAGCCTGGTTCGAGAAGCAGGCCACGGATGATCTCCGGGATACGAAGAATAAAACCGTAGAATATTGGGGAAGCGAAAATTCCAAAGTGGTGGTCGGAAACAGCGAGACCGTGAAACCCATCTCCATGACAATGGTGAAGAAGCTCCTGGGCGATGTCTTCAAGGACTTTGTAAAAGAAGATGTTTCTTATAACATGTCGGCTCCGGCAAAGCGGCTTTTTTTCCATGATGTATATGGGAAATTTCACCGAGGGCAGCCTGGACGCTACGATCAGCGCCATCACAAAGGATGAGAAGATCCAGAGAACGCTGAAAAAGAAACTGAAAGGTAAGTATGAAAAGGACACAGAAACCCTGATGAAGCTGGTGGGCCTTTCCGAGCAGGAAGCCAGTGACTGGGCTTACCTGGCATCCGAAGTGATCAACTGGGAATGGATGCTGCAGATATTAAAAGCGGCAGAATGGGGAGGCACACCGCAGGAAGCGGTGGAAGTGATCCGGGCAGCCATATTCGTGGATGAAGGGATCAAGGTAACTGTAGAGTCGGAAAAATAGCAGGAAGGAGCAACGGTAAATGCGAAAAATAGAATCATTCCAGATGAAGAAAATCTATGCTATAGGTCATGCCTTGGGAATTACAGGAACTGGAAGCGAGGATGAGCTCCACGTACTGGTGTCCAGCGTTACAGGAAAGGATTCCATAAAGGAACTTTCCTACCAGGAGGCCATGGCGGTGATCAAAAGACTGGAGGATCTGCAGGGCGGTACCGCTGCTCCGAAACCATCCAGCAGGAAGCCGAAGGAACATTCACAGAGACCAGGAGGCGTGACCAGCGGACAGCAGAAGAAAATCTGGGCTTTGATGTACGAACTGAAGAAACGCGATAAGAGCCCGAATGAGGTTCCACTGGGAGACAGGCTGTGCGCGGTCATTAAGAAAGAATTACATGTAGACGCTATTGCGAAGAACCCCTTTGCATGGCTCACCTTCAGCCAGGGAAATACCCTGATTGAAGTCTTAAAAGGGTATTTAAAAAGCCTGGAACGGAAGGAGGCGGCCAGCGATGGGATTGTTAGACCATGTGAAGATAGAAAACCTGGATGAAGATCAGAGAAAGATGGTAGAACTGGTGGGCCTGGACGGGTTTAAAAGCCTTGTCCGGGCTTTTGGTGGCACTACAATCTATATTCCGAAGGCAGAGAGCCTGGAACGGGCGGCACGGGATCAGAAGATCCGGGAAGAATTTGACGGAGGAAATTATAGAGAGCTTGCCGCGAAATATGGACTTACCGAGCGCTGGGTGAGATTTATCCTGTTCGGAAAACTGGATAATCTGGATGATGACATGGAGGGTCAGATGAGCATCTATGATTATCCGGAAGCATTTTAAAAAGTGAAGTAAATTAGTGAAGTGCTTCAAAAGACAGTTCACGGGACTAAGAGGTACACTTGTGTCAGAAACATGAGTGTATCTTTTTTTATTGGAGGAATTACTGGATGGATGAAGGATGGATCATAACAACCGCCATTACGTTGGGTATTGGCGTAATCTCATATTTTTTAAAAAGAACCATGAACCAGTTGGACTGCACAGTCCAGCAGCTTCAAAAAATAGAACGGGATTCTGTAACAAAAGCAGATCTGAAGGAAACCACAGACGAATTAAAAAAAGACATCAATAAGATCCGTGAGGATTATACACCCAAGGAGACTCACAGCAAGGATTTTGATGGGTGCCAGAAGGAGATTAAGGAGATCCGGCAGAATTACCTGACAAAGGATGATTTCATTCGTGAGATCAATAAGGTGGATCGGAAAGTGGAACAGATGTTAAATATGATGATCGAAATGACAAGAAATGGAGGTTCACAATGAACAGAGAACAGGAAAAGAGAAGACTCCGGGCAGGAGCTTTTATGGTGAATAACGGCAGGGTACTCATGACAATCAACCTGCTCCGGGAAAAGTACAATGCTTTAAGAAGTGTTGAAAAAGGTTTAAAAGCGGAGGGGATTGAGCGTCAGGAGTTCATCGATTCCGTGAATTTTCTCCATGAGGAAGGATACATCTATCTGCGTGATATGGAAAGCAGGGAACCGGCTAATCTGGCCGATGTGGAATATCAGACGCTGGAAGCAAAAGTAACCGGCAAGGGCATCCGGCTCCTTGGCGGCGGCATCACAGATGAAATGGTTGATCTGGACGGCTGATGGAACAGGAACGTAGAAGACGCAGCACAGGGAAGGTGGACAGACTGCCGCCGGAGCTTAAAGACACCGTGGAGCAGATGCTCCTTACTGGCTGCACTTACAAAGAGATCGTTGCCTTCCTGAAGGCGAATGGTGAGGAGATGAGCCAGATGGCTATCTGCACCTACGCAAGGAAGTATCTGGCCACGGTAGAGATGATCAACGTGGCCCAGAACAATTTCTCTATGTTGATGGATGAAATGAACCGATATCCGGATCTGGATACTTCGGAAGCCCTGATCCGGCTGGCAAGCCACCACGTTTTAAATGCCCTGACCAATGTGGATGAAGAACAGATGAAAGAAGTTCCTATCGAAAAGCTCATCAAGGAAACAAACGGTCTGATCCGCGCTGCGGCTTATAAGAAGCGGATCGAAGTGCAGAACAAAGAGAACTATGAGGCGGGACTGGAGGCTGTTCAGAGTATGGTATTTGAGACCATGGCAAAGGACGATCCGGAACTGTACCATCGGGTCAGTGCTTACCTCAATAAGAAAAAAAGCGAAGGAATGGAGGGATAGGCTGTGTGGTATGTGATTCAGGTTAAAACTGGAGAAGAAAGCGGAATTGCAAGGAAGCTGAAAAACCAGTCAATCCGAGCCGAGGTTCCCATTGAGAACCGTCCCATCCGGACTGGTGGGGCATGGACAAAAAGGAATATATTCTGTTCCCTGGATACGTGTTCCTGGACATGGATTTCACAGCCAGAAACTATTACCGGGTAAAAGAGGTTCCGGGAGTGATCCGGTTCCTGGGAGACAGTAAGGCACCATCAACACTGTCCTATCTGGAAGCTGAATGGATCAGAATTCTTTCCGGCAATGGAGAGCCGCTGGAGCCGACTCTGGTAAGGGAAGACGGAAGCGGTGGTATCACTGTCATCAGTGGAGTTTTAAAGCAGTTAGAAAATAGAGTTTTAAAGTGGGATAAAAGAAGCCGGAAGGCAACTTTTGAAATTACGATCTGCGGCGAAGCCAGACAGGTGCAGCTTGGGATCGAGGTGGAAAGCGGCGGAGAGCTGCAGGAAGTTGGAAGCGATGCTTCACAGGATGCGGCACAGCCATTATTACAAGACGCGACTTAAAACATGACCGGTTGATTCGTCCCGGCTGTGTTCGGGATGCAGGCATAAAGAAAAGGAACTGAGCAGAAAAGGACGCTGGTCGGGTGGCGAAGCCCGGCCTTTTGGCTCCCTCTGTCCGGTTCCTTTTCTCTTTGCCTGTTATTCCCCTTTTAAAAGCGTTAGGAAGCCGTTTAAAACCGTTTAAAGGTCTGCGGTCGGGGAAATTACCACATAAGGGAAAAATGAGCCGTATGGGGCGAATTTGAACAGGAAAAGATGCGGGACAGAGGTGAAAGGTCATGCGGAGAGGAAAAGATGCAAGTCTGAAGGCGCTGATCAGCGCGATGGCAGAAGCGGAGAGCAAAAGTTACTACGAAGAACAGGAGAATGCTTTAAACGATCTTTCTGGTCTTTTAAAAACATTTTTAAACAGGGACGATTCGCCAGAGCGTGTCAGGATCAGGAAAGATTATGAAGCGGGCGCGGCTCTGACTGGGAAAGGCGGAATCCGGCAGCGCCTTGGTGCTGTTGATATGGAGTTCTTTGGAAGGGCCTACTTTCCACATTATTTTTCCAGACCGTCTCCAGAATTCCATCGGGAACTGGACGCTATCTGGCAGGATGGAGTCTTAAAAGGGCTTACACCAAGCACACCGAAGCTGGTCAAGCAGATCAGCCGGATGAATGGCTGCAAGCGTGTAGTGGCAGCTCCCCGTGGACATGCCAAGTCTACCAGCCTGACATTTAAAGGAACGATCCACGCTGTTGTATATGGGTATAAGCATTATCCGATCATTATCTCCGATAGTTCGGATCAGGCGGAGGGCTTCCTGGATAACATCCGTGTGGAGTTTGAAGAAAACGAAGCAATCCGGGAAGATTTTGGAGATCTGACCGGAAAAGTCTGGAGGAGCAATGTTCTGGTGACCAGCACCAATATCAAGGTGGAGGCTATTGGCTCCGGCAAGAAGATCCGAGGCAGGAAGCACCGAAACTGGAGACCGGATCTGCTGATCCTGGATGATATTGAGAATGATGAAAATGTCCGGACACCGGAACAGAGAGCAAAGCTGGATAGCTGGTTTAAAAAAGCGGTTTCTAAGGCCGGTGATGATTATACAGATATTGTCTACATCGGAACCCTGCTCCATTACGACAGCTTGCTGGCGAATACTCTTAAAAACCCTGGATACAAGGCAATTAAGTACCGGGCAGTTATATCATTTTCGCCGGAGGCAGACCTGTGGCAGGAGTGGGAAAATATCTTCACTGACCTGTCTGATGAAAACCATGAGGAAAATGCACGAAAGTTCTTTGAAGCGCACCGGGAAAAGATGCTGGCCGGGACAGAAGTTCTCTGGGAGGAAAAACTCTCTTACTATGATCTGATGGTCATGAAGGTGACAGAGGGAGAGGCTTCCTTTAACTCTGAGGAACAGAATGAACCGATCAACCCGGAAGACTGTGTTTTCAACGAGGAATGGTTCGACTACTACAACGAAGCAGAAATGGACTTCAAGGACAAGGATTTTCAGTTCTTTGGCTTTGTCGATCCTTCCCTTGGAAAAACCAAGAAAAGCGATTTTTCTGCGATCATCACATTGGCAAAAAGCAAAGTTACTGGTTACATGTATGTGCTGGATGCGGATATTGAACGGAGGCATCCGGATCGTATCATCACGGATATCCTGGAAAAAGAGCGCTGGCTGAAGCGTGATTTTGGACGGGGATATAAAAAGTTCGGTGCTGAGACTGTACAGTTCCAGTGGTTCTTAAAAGAGGAGCTGGCCAAGGCATCCGCCAGAGCCGGTCTGTATCTCCCGATTGAGGAAGTACCGCAGACCAGCGATAAGACCATGAGAATTCAGACCATGCAGCCAGATGTAAAGAACCACTATATCAAATTCAACAAAAAGCATAAACGGCTCCTGGAGCAGATGTTCCACTTCCCGATGGGCGCTCACGATGATGGCCCGGATGCCCTGGAAGGCTGCCGGACAATCGCCAAGAAAAGCAAGCGGTTCCGGATCATGGACAGGAGAGCGGCTGGATTGTAAAGGAGGCGGTATATTATGCCGGTTATTTATATGGACAGGGCTTCTGCAGAAAGCCTGACAGAAAAAGATATTCGGGAGATCATAGATGAAAACCTGATGGATCTGAAATATGGGATGCTGACTGATTACTACGTGGGGCAGCACCGAATTCTTTCAGAGACCAAGAAAGATAGTACAGCACCGAACAACCGTCTGGTTAATAACATGGCGAAGTACATCACGGATACGGCAACCAGTTATTTTGTTGGGCAGCCGGTTGTCTATAACTCCCAGGATGATGCCTATCTGCAGACGGTGCAGGATATTTTTGATTATAACGATGAGCAGGATCATAACATGGAGCTGGCTAAACAGTGCAGCATCTGTGGGAGCTGCTTTGAAATGTTATATCTTGATGAGGACGCACAGATCCGTTTTGCAAAGGTGGCACCGTCCGATCTGATCATGATTTATGAGAGTGACAGCGGCCACGCCCAGCCTATGGCGGCGATCAGGAGCGTCCGGTCTGTCGATAAAGATAAGAATGTGATCCTGAAGGTGGAGTTCTGGAATGCGTACCAGGTTCTCCGCTTCCGGTCATTCAATAACGGGTATTTGAACCTGGAAGCGATTGAGGAACATTATTGGCAGGATGTCCCCTTTGTGGAGTACATCAATAATGAGGAGCGCCGGGGAGATTTTGAGGGCGTTATCACGGAGATTGATGCCTACAATAAGGCCCAGAGCAATACGGCGAATTACTTCCAGTATAACGATGATGCTATTTTAAAGATCCTGAAGCTGGGAGATGTGAGCAGTGACGATGTTCGGGACATGAAGGAAAAAGGCGCGATCATTCTGGATGATGGAGGAGATGTCCAGTGGCTGCTGAAACAGGTGGATGATACCGCAATGGAGAATTTTAAGAATCGGCTGCGGGAGGATATCCATACCATGTCCCATGTTCCGCATTTATGTGATGAGTCTTTTGGCGGGAACCTTTCTGGAGTGGCAATCGCTTATAAGCTCTGGGGCTTGGAACAGTTATGTGCCATGAAAGAGCGGAAATTTAAAAAGGGACTGCAGCGCCGGATCGAGCTGATTACCAATATACTGAATATCAAGGGCGGCCATTATGATTATAAGGACATTACTCCGAAGTTCCGCAGAAACAAACCGGAAAACAATCTGGAGCTGACACAGATCGCAACGCAGCTCTCAGGACTGCTTTCCACGGAGTCAAGGCTGCAGATGCTGCCATGGGTGGAAAATGTCCATGATGAGATGGAAAAGCTGGAGGAAGAAAAAAACAAGGATGTTGACGAATTCGGCACCTATGAGAATTTTGCCAAAGCATTTGAAAGCCAGCAGAATGGCATGGCTGCCGGAATGGCTGCGGAGGGCGTAGATGAGTCAGAAAGAACGGAATGAATGGATTGAACGGGCCAAGGAAAGGGTTCTGAGAAATGCCAAGGAAACCGACACCTATGTCAGGGATATCATGGATCTTTATGATGAGACGGCCAACCAACTGGAAAATGAGATCAATGCCATGTTCCAGAAGTATGCCCAGGATAACAAACTGGATAACGCGGAAGCGGAAAAGCTCCTGTCCAGCGAGGAATACAGCCGTTGGAGAAAGAGCATGGATAAGTATGTGGCCGAGGCCCAGACGGATTCCAGGACGCAGCTGGAGCTAAATACGCTGTCTGCTAAGTCCAGGATCAGCAGAAAAGAGCAGCTTCTTTCGCAGATTTATTTTCAGATGATGAACCTGGCCGGAGATACGGAAACAAAGCTGACAGATCTTCTTGGCGATATGTTCAAAACCAATTATTACCGTGGCTGCTATGATATTGCAGAGTATCATGGGAGTAGGCTTTACTGTGGCAAAGGTTGATGAGAAGATGTTGAAGCGTATTCTGGAGTTTCCGTGGTCTGGGAAAAATTATTCCCAGGCACTGTGGGAGGATACGGATAAGCTGGCAGCTCTTGCCAGAAGGGAACTGACCATGGGCTTCATGTCCGGGGCCAGTGTCCAGAAAATGGCAAAATCCATAGATGATGTGATGCACCGGGGGCGTAAAAATGCGGAGCGTCTGGTGAGAACAGAAAGCAGTTACTTTTCGAATCAAGGTCAGATGCAGTCCTATCAGGAACTTGGAATTGAGGAATACATTTTCCTGGGAGGTGGCTGTGAGATATGCCAGGCTTTGAATGGTCAGGCATTTAAGTTATCTGAGGCCGAGGCGGGAATCAATCTGCCGCCGATCCACCCGAACTGTAAATGTACTACCAGAGCAAAGCCGCGGATTGATATGTTTGCGCTGAAGGACGGCGCTAACCCATTGAAGGACAATTCAAAGTTTGAAGAATGGAAAAAACGCTATGTAAAAGAAAAGGCAAAAGAACCTGTGGAACCGTTGACAGACGCGGAGCAACATGCTATGAATAGTTACATAAGCAGTTCTTCTTACGTTTGGAATGACAAACTCCGCAGGGGAGAAAAACTGACGAAGCAGGAAGAACAGTCCATAAAGGCAATGGATTCCGCACTTCAGAAGATGCCGAAGTATGAGGGAACGGTAAAACGGTCGCTTTCAGATTTCGGAATTCCGGATGTGGATGAGTTTGTTGAATCTTATGTTCCGGGAGAACTGAAGATCTTTAATGAGTATTTATCATCTTCAACCGAGGTATATGATGATAGTTTCCAAATACAGTATGTAATTCAGTCAAAGAATGGTCGAGATATACGAAAGTACAATTCGACAGAGAAGGAAATTCTTTTTGAGCGTGGATCATCATTTATTGTTACCAGAGTTGATGGACATACAATCTACATGGAGGAGCTGTAATGGAAAAGAAACCATATTCTGATAGACGGTGGTGGGAAGCACCAAAGGCATTTGACAGCGCCTGTAACTCATGCACCAGATATCATGGCTATGCAAAATGTGATACATATCCGGATGGGATACCAAGAGATGTTATAAGGCAATCGGCTCTGGGAACAAACAACTACAAAGAGGATTTTTGCAGAGATCTGCAGAAAAAGAAAGCATGATGGGCACCCGAAGGGGTGCCTATTAAATTACAAAAAATTACGTTTAAATGGAGCTTAAACACCTTTTAACCAGCGTTAGAGGGTGTTTTTGTTATACAAAAATTCAAGGAGGACATGAAAATGGATGGAGAAATGACCACCAGCACTCAGACAACTGAAACCGTAGCAACTACATCGGCAGAAACATCTACGGGAGCGGCAGGACAGGCCGCAGGTGCAGAAAACGGAAATCAGGAGAAAGCGTCTGCTTTTAAGGACTTTCTTGACGGCCTTTTCGGTACTAAGCAGGAGAAAAAGGAAACCGGAGCAGAAGAAAAGGCTGCTGAAAAAGGAGCAGAGCCGCCTGCAGGTAAAACGGAGGAGAAATCCTTTAGCCAGGCGGATATGGATGCAGCCATTGAAAAAGCAAAGCAGGACTGGGAAGCTCAGGCAGAAGAAGCAAAGAGACAGGCTAAGTTAAGCCCGGAGGAAAAGGCTGCTGAGGAACAGAAAAAGAAAGATGATCAGATCGCAGATCTGCAGGCGAAGCTCTTAAAGAGTGATCTGCAGAAAAAGGCAACGGCATCCCTGGAAAAGGATGGTTACCCGGTTGGTCTGGCTGATCTGCTGGATTATACCAGTGAAGAGGCTATGGAAAAGAGCCTGTCAAAATTAATAGAAACCTTCAAGGGAAGCCTTCAGACGGCGGTGGAATCCAGACTTCGTGGAAAGACTCCGGCGGGCCTTGGCAATGCAGCAAGCGCAGAAAATATGTTAAGAGATCAGATCGCAAGAAATATCAGAGGATTATAAGGAGGATATGAGACATGAGTGTAAATACAATTCAGACAGCAGCGGTCATTCAGAGTGAACTGGACAAGGCTGCAGTAGAACAGGCCACTTCCGGATGGATGGAAGTAAATTCCAGCCTGGTGAAATATAACGGTGGATCAGAAGTAAAGATCCCGAAGCTTTCCATGGACGGCTTGGCCGATTATGACCGTCAGAACGGGTTTGTAGCAGGAGGAGTAAACTTCGAATACCAGACCAGAACAATGACCCAGGACAGAGGACGTTCCTTCAGCTTTGATGAGAATGCAGTGGATGAAACCAACTTTGCGCTGACTGCGGCCACTGTAATGGGAGAATTCCAGAGAACCAAAGTGATCCCGGAGATTGATGCTTACCGTTACAGCACGATCGCGGCGGCTTGCATCAAGGCAAAAACAGCATCTGGCGGATATGTACCGGCGGAGGATACCATTTTACAGAGACTTTACTATGACATTGCTGCGGTTCAGGAAAAGGTGGGAGACAACACTCCGCTGGTAATTACCATCAGCCGTATGATAGCAGCAATCCTGGCTATGAGTGATAAGCTGTCCAAAAAACTGGATGTAACAGATTTTAAGCAGGGCGATGTAAGCTTTAAGGTCAAAAGCCTGGATGGGCAGCATCCGTTGATTCCGGTCGGTTCTGAAAGAATGAAGACAGAGTATCTGTTCAAAGACGGAAAAACCAGCGGGCAGGAAGATGGAGGATTTGCGGCAACAGCATCCAGCAAGAATGTCAACTGGATCATCACGCCGAGAAAGGCTCCTATTGCAGTATCAAAGACGGATAAGATGAGAATTTTTGATCCGGAGACAAACCAGAAGGCTAGAGCTTATGCGATGGATTACCGCAAGTACCATGATATCTGGATTCCGGATGAGCAGGTTGCGACTTGCTTTGTCAACGTAAAGGAAGAATTGTCATAGGAGGAGATGCGGGATGATTACTTTAAGACGCGATAATGTAGTAAAACAGACAGAGTCTGAAGTTGTAGCACTGACATTGGAAAGCCAGGGATTTGTCAGAGAAGGGGACGCAAAGAAAGCGGCTCCGGAAAACAAAGCATCTGCAGCGGAAAAGGAACTGAAGGAGGAACTGGCGGCGGCAAGAAGCCAGAACGCTGCGCTGAAACAGGAACTGGATGGTGCGAAAGACCAGCTTGAGGTGGCCCTGAAAGAGAATGCCACTTTGAAACAGGAACTGGACGGCACGAAAGATCAGCTCGATGTGGCGCTGAAACAGAATCAGGAAGCTGCTGAGAAAAGTCAGGCAGCAAAGAAAAAGTAGGAGGGACTGCATGGCAAGTGAACAGGAAAACAGGATTGTAGCCGAAGTCATGGATAACATGAAAATGGCAGAAACGGAAGAAAGCTCTGCAAGGAGATATGTGCGCCGGGCGGTAGATAAGATCCTGATTTACTGCTGCAGAGAAGATCTTCCGGAACGCCTGGAAGGAACTGCAGCCCAGATTGCCGAGGATATGTTAAAGGCAGATCTGCTGGTCTCCACAGGAAAAGAAACATCATCCGTTACCCGTGGAGACACAACGATTTCTTACCGCGATTCAAGCGCTTCCAGGAGCGCCACGGTGGACTTCATGAAGAACTATGAGACATCCTTAAACCATTATAAGAAAATGAACTTGCCAAAGGATAACCATGCAGGAAGCTGATATTCTGGCAGAGACTTACTGGGATACAGTGACCGTTTACCGGCCTTTTAAAGATACTTTACCATCTGGTGAAAGCGTTTTTAAAAGCGGCGCGGAAGGGAAGATGGTGTATCAGGATGTTCCATGTGCTCTATCTTCTCACAGTGGCGGGGCATTGGCCCAGAGCAGCTCCACGGCATCTGCAGATACTTCCTACAGCCTTTTTGTAAGGCCGGAGATCGACATCCTGGAAAATGATTTTCTGGTGATTTCACGACTTGGAAAGGCTATAGAAGCTCTGGCTGGAGCTGCTGAACGGCAGCCATCCCACAATAATGTTCCAGTTCGTCTGGATGATCCGGTGGTCTGATGAGTACCGAATATACCTTTGACGGATTGAACGAGTGGGAAAAGAACCTGGCCCAGATCATAGACCGGCAATACCCGGAAGAATTTAAGCAAATGGTCATTGACATTGCGGAGCAGGCGCTTGGAAAAGCAAAAGAACTGACTCCGGTTCAGACCGGACGTTTGCGGGATGCCTGGAACTTGGGAACTATCGAAAAACGGGGAGACACCTACTATATTGAGGTTTACAACAATGTGGAATATGCGGAGCCCGTGGAGTATGGGCATCGCATGAAGGGCGGCGGCTTCAAAAAAGGCGCTCATATGCTGGAAGTGTCTCTGCAGGAAATGGATCGGAAGCTTCCAGACTACCTGCGGGCCTGGTTGGCTGATTTTTTAAATACGCATGATTTGGTTTAAGGAGAAATGATGGAAAATCCAGTATTGCAGATAAAAGACGCACTGATCCGGGTCTTAAAGAAGATAGAGCCGGATACAGATGTCTTTTTTGAAGAAATCAAAAGTACAGATCCGGCCCATGGAGTGGAACAGCCTAAAACCTGGTATTTTGTGGATTTGAAGCCAGGAAGTCCTGTAACTGTGGATGGGATTTACACGGACATGAGTGTCATGGTGGATGTTACCTACCATGAGAAGGGTGAAAGCAATAATACTTATCTCATTAAAGCTGCTGAAATTGACGCAGCCATTCGTCCGGTGCTTTCATTTGGTGATAGAAAAATCACCATCGGGAATGCGGACATCAATGTAGTGGATCACGTTCTCCACTACATTTTTACTATCAATTTCCGGCACTCCGAAGAACAGAAGGTTACAAATGACCGGATGGAGGAGCTGGGAGTATCACTGAAAAAGGAGAGTGAGTAAACATGAGGCTGGGATTACCGAATTTTAACTTTATCTTCCAGTCCAAAGGCGTTAGTGCGATTGAGCGTAGTGCCAAAGGAATTGTAGCGGTTATCTTGAAAGATGACACGGAAGGTGAAGAACAGAATGTTTACAACAAAGTGGATGATGTGGATTTCACTCAGTGGACGGAGGATAACTACAATTATCTGAAACTGATCTATGAGGGGGCACCTTCAAAAGTGATCGCCATGAGAGTGGCCGCCAATGTAGAAAGCTACAACGCGGTTTTGAAGAAGTTAAAGGACTTAAAATGGAATTATCTGTGCATCCCTGGAATTAAGGCGGCAGATACCACGATGATCGGAGCCTGGATCAAGCAGTACCGCAATGATGAAAAGAAGACCTTCAAGGTGGTTCTTCCCCATTATGCGGGAGATCATGAGGGAATTATCAACTTTACCACAGAGAACATTACTTCGTCTGTTACCGGGAAAAAGCATACTGCAGCGGAATACTGTGCGCGAATCGCAGGAATCCTTGCTGGACTGTCTCTTTCCCGAAGCAGTACCTATTATGTTCTGAACGATGTTTCTTCGGCAGAAGTGCCGGATGATCCGAATGAGCGGATCGATGCAGGCGAACTGATCCTTACCTTTGATGGCAGCCAGTATAAGATTGGGCGCGGTGTGAACAGCCTGACTTCCTTTACTGCTACCAAAACGGAAGATTTTCGGAAGATCAAGATCGTGGAGGGCATGGATCTCTACATGGATGACATCCGGGATACATTTGAAAAGTATTATGTGGGCAAAGTCATCAATGACTATGACAACAAGCAGATGTTTGTGGCAGCCATCAGCTCTTACCATAAGGAGCTTCTTGGAGATGTCCTGGATCGCAGTTATGACAATACCGTATCTGTAGATGTAGATGCCCAGAGAAATTACCTGGAAGGACGGGGCACCGACACCTCGGAAATGGATGATACGGCGGTGGCCGAAGCAAATACAGGAAGCAAGGTCTTTGTGACCAGCAACGTGAAATTTGTGGATGCTATGGAAGATCTGAAAATGACAGTAAACATGTAAGGAGGGAATGACAATGGCAGAGAGTATCAGAGGCAACAAAACTCTTTCCGGTACCTGGGGAGAGCTTTGGATCGATGGAGAGAAAATCTTTGAATTTTCTAAGATTGAGTTAAAGGTAACAGCCAACCGTGAAGATGTCCAGATCGGTATTGATGTGGACTCTAAGATTACCGGATTAAAGGGAGAAGGCTCCTATACCGTAAAAAAAGGTTTATACCAGGGCAAAAGCGATCCTGGAAAGCTGGAAGAAGGGTAAGGATGTGCGCTGCCAGATTATTGCAAAGCTGAAAGATCCGGATGCCGTGAATGGACAGACAGAGCGCTGGTCGGCTAACAATGTATGGCACAATGAACTTCCGGTGGTCAACTGGGAAAAAGGCGGAATTGTCGAGGAAGAAACCAGCATCGGCTTCACACCGTCTGATCTGCAGAACCTGGATCAGATTGCAGCATAAGAGGAGGAAACAGTCATGGATAAAGATAAGAGCGAGGTATTTAAGAGTTTTACTAACAAGGCGATCAAGCGCTTTCAGGAGAAAAAGGTCAGAAAATACCGCACATTACATATTCCGAGCTTAGATGAAAATATTAAAATCCGCAACCTGGATTATCCGGAAATCGTAGAGTGTACGGAAATTGAAGATGAGAATGATCCGAACGCGGCAGATAAATATACGATTTATCTGGCTGTTGTGGAACCAAACTTAAAGGAAGTCGCGCAGGAGATGATGAATCAGGGACTGATTCAGACATATCCGGAAGTGGTGAATATCTTTGAAATGAGCGAAATAACAGAAATCGCTACAGAGATCATGAAACTTTCCGGTGTACTCGGAAATAAGAAAGTCACTGTGGTTGAAGAATTAAAAAACTCATAAGCCGAGACGGAGAAACCTATTTCCTGCACTTTTATCTGCAGAAGGGAATCACACCTGAATATATCCTGAATCTGAGCCTGGAAGAAAGGCTCTTTTATTTTGCTTCCATGGAGACGGCCATAGAGGAAAGAAGAAAGATGTTTGCTTTTTGAAGGGAACGGGGGTGCAAGTGACAAATGAGTGTGATAGGAAGTATCAGCATTAAGGACAATGTCACGGCAACTCTCCGGATCATAAAGAAAGAACAAACCTCTTTCCGGGAAGATGTTAAGAAAACCCGTGAGGAGATGGAGAAAACCTGGAAGGAAAAGTACCAGGCAAAGCTGGATGCGACTCCGGCAACCAAGGCACTGAACAGCTTGAAGTCCAAAATGGAACCGCTCCGGAAAAAAGTAGTGACGGCCATGGCTGTAAAGGACATGGCCACAAACGAAAGTTAAAGCGGTAGAAAGCCGTGTAAAAGGGCTGGGGAAAAAGGTTGCTGAGCCGGTAGTAAAACTTAAGGATGCTACGGGTAAAGGGTTTTCTGCTATCAATGGAAAAATAAAAGAACTGGGAACCAAAGTTGTTATACCAGTCGCAATCGCAGCGGCCACGGCCACTACTGCAGTGGTGGGAGCATCGGTGAGCGAAGGCGCGAAGCTGGAGCAGAGCCGTGGCGGTGTCGAAACCTTATTCAAGGATGATGCGGATACAGTCAAGGCGAATGCAGACAAAGCCTTTGAAACAGCGGGATTATCAGCAAATGATTATATGGAGCAGGTCACCAGCTTTTCAGCTTCGCTGTTGAACAGCTTAAAGGGTGATACAGCAAAAGCAGCCACCATAGCAGATCAGGCCATGGTGGATATGGCGGATAATGCGAATAAATTCGGTACCGACATAGGTTCTATCCAGAACGCTTATCAGGGCTTTGCCAAGCAGAACTACACCATGCTGGATAACCTGAAGCTTGGTTACGGTGGTACGAAGTCGGAAATGGAGCGTCTGTTAAAGGATGCTGGGAAAATTTCCGGAGTTAAGTATAACCTGGATAATCTGGCAGATGTGTATAACGCGATCCATGTGATCCAGGAAAAGCTGGATGTTACAGGAACCACAGCGAGAGAAGCATCGACCACATTCAGTGGATCTTTCGGAGCCATGAAGTCCGCAGTTAAAAATCTGCTTGGTTTTATGGCGAGTGGCGGTGATGTAGAAGGCGCTATGGGTTCCGTAGTGGAGACGGCCAGCACGTTCCTGTTTAAGAATGCGGTTCCGATGGTTGGGCGAGTCGTAAAAGCGCTTCCTGGAGCTGTAAAAACGGGCATAAAGGCGGCTGCTCCGAAGATTAAAGAATCTGGTGGAGAAATCGTCAAGAACCTGAAAGACGGAATTGTGAGCGCACTGCCGTCTTCTATGAGTGGCGCAGTTAACCAGGCGTTTGATGGTATCGGAAACCTGGGTTCCAAGTTTTCTGCAGCTATACCGGAACTTGTATCCTTTGGAAACAGTGTAACAAACTCCCTTAGTCAGGCTGCAGTAGCCAGCGCCCCGGCGATAGGAAGTATTGTGAACACTGTTTCAACTATGCTTCCAGTAATACTTCCGGTGATTTCAAGTGTGGTTTCTAGTATTAGCGGTCTGATCTCACAGGCATCGCCGGTTATCGCTGGCCTGGTGTCAGCTATCGGTGTGGCCGTTGTGGCACTTGCACCTGTTTTCAGCACAATATTCGATGGCATTGGTGAGAAAGTGAGTTCTGTGATTGGCTTCATTGGAGAGCGGATGGGCTTCATCCAGGAGGTTATCGCGGTAGCTGGCCCTGTAATTGGTTCTGTATTGACCACAGCCTGGAGCGTGATCTCACCTATTATGGATTTGTGCATTAGTGTATTCGAGCTTGTTTTCAGCGTGGTACAGCGTGTGTTCCCAGGAATTCAGAGTATTCTGGAGAGCGTCTGGAGCGTGGTTCAGCCTATTGTGGAAGGAATCGGTTCGGCTATCGGTAAAGTGGCGGACTGGATCAGCAACACAGGAGCCAAGATTGCAGGCTCAGGAGGTGGTGGATCAGGAAGCGTTGGAAAGAATGCGGCTGGAGACAACAACTGGCGTGGTGGACTTACCTGGGTAGGTGAGGAAGGCCCAGAACTTGTAAATCTGCCGAGAGGTTCCAGGATACTTCCAAACAAGGAAAGTGTGTCTCTGACCAGCAAGGTATTCGGTGGCGTAGTACAGGGAAGCATGGCAGCATCCTCCGGAAACGGCGGAGGAATGTCCTCTGTCATCGGCATTTTAACAAATATTGACCAGCATCTTTCAGCGCTGATCGACCGGATCAGGGAGAGCAGGGGTGGCATGGAGGTACCGGGCAGCGCTTTATCCGGTGGAGCAAGAGGATTCCTCGGAAGCATTACAGTCCAGATTGCCAAACTTGCAGACACCGTCAATGTCCGGTCAGAAGATGACATTGATGAGATGGCTGATAAAGTAGCAAAGAAATTTGTAGAAGTAATTGTAAATATGGGATAGGAGGGAGCTTATGGAAGAAAGAATCATTGAATTAAGTGTGGATAATCGGAGCGAAGTCATTAAGCTCCCGATTAACCCTAAAACGGTGGAGATTACATCAAAACAGTTAAATCAGACGATAACCCTGCTGGAAATGGGAGAAGTCAATCTTCCAGGAGACTGTGGATTAAAACGCACAAAGTTTTCCAGCTTCTTCCCATCAGAAAACTCTCCTTTCAGCAGCAGAGCTGAAGATACACCGAAAGGTTATATCACCATGCTGGATGAGTGGAAAACATCGAAAAAGGTGGTTCGCGTCATTGTAACGGACATGGATATCAATCTGGCCATGTTGATGGATGAACTGAATTATTCTGGAAATGAGGGAGACGAGGATATTTATTATACTATGTCTTTTTCAGAGTATGTTACTTTAAATGTTCCCACGGTAAATATCACGCCAAAGGTCAGAGATAACGGTCTTACAGATCGACCCAATACCAGCGCGGGTGGAAGCCATACGGTGGTTAGCGGGGATACTTTGTGGGGGATTGCAAAGAAATATTACGGGAATGGGGCACAGTATACGAAGATATATGGTGCAAATAGCGGAACGATTGAAGCGGCAGCTAAGAGCCACGGAAAAAGTAATTCCGGGAACGGGCACTGGATTTATCCGGGCACTGTGCTTTCAATTCCTGCATAAAGGTGGTGGAAGGAATGAAATTACTGACAGGAGGAAAGGATATCAGCCAGCTAATTGAAAAAATCACTTGGTCTGGTGATACTTCCCAGGTGTCCAGAAAAATCAATTTCACTATCGCACAGAACAAAAAAGATACTCTATTCCCGAATGTGTCCATTGACATCGGGGATGAAATTATCATGCAGGATAATGAAGGAAACAATATTTTCGGTGGGATTATATTTGATGCGGATAAGAAAGGCAGCTCTAAAACGGTAAGTTATCTGGCATATGATCTTTTGTTTTACGTGAATCAGTCTGATGTGAATATGGTCTTTTCTGGGACACCAGAAAGTATTGTTACACAGATCTGCCAGAAACTGGATATTCCATGCGGAGAACTGGCTCCGACTAATGGAGTTGTAGTGAAATCACCGTGTTTTGGGAAAAAGGCATATAAGGCAATCATGATGGCCTATACAGTAGCAGCCAGAAAGAATGGTACAAAATACATTCCTCTGATTAAAAATATCAATCAGCTTTGTGTGATTGAAAAGGGGACGTTGTGTGGAGCTGTGATGACCGGAGATTATAACCTAATTGATACAGAGTATAAAAGCACTCTGCAGAACCTGGTAAACCGTGTGAATTATCACCAACAGTAAAGGAAATCAGATCAAAGGTGATAGAGGATGCAGAGTCCATTAAAAAATATGGCCTGGTTCAGAAAGTTATGAAACAGAGCGATAAGGAAGATATTTACTGCAGAAGCACAAAAAGCATTGATTTCTGTAGAAAATTCTGGATCTGTATCTGGAGTACCGAATGATTTCAGGGCGGTCTCTGGCTATTCTATTATTGTTCAGGATGAAGATTCTGGACTATATGGGCAGTTTTACATAGAAAGCGATACTCATACCTTTACCAATGGAAAAGCACAAATGGATCTTACCCTGGCTTTTGAAAATCTGATGGATGAGGAGGAAATCGAGAAGGACACGAACAACAAGAAAAATAAGTAGGAGGGACTGACATGACAGATCATAACATCGTGCGAATGGTTCACGCGATTGAAGAACGCATATCTGGCGGCAGCGCTACGGATACAAACTCCGCTGGTAGGGTTCAAGCAAGCGTAGATGGAACATTTCTGGCTGATGTGATCAGCGTGAAGCCGTTGTCTATTCAACTGCAGGGGCAGACAGTATCTGCTGGCATTTACATCAATCCGGCCTTGACGGTAGCGGCATCGGATAGCGGCGATGAGATTTTAAAGCCCTTTGAAACACCGTTTGAACCGGCTGCAGCATATGAATTTTTGAAAGAATTCCATGAAAAATATGTAATCAAGAAAGGTGATACGGTGGTGGTTGTCATGACAGGCAGCGGCTTTTATATAGCTGGAAGGGCGGTGGCAGGATGAGCATTTTTCCATTTATTGATGCGTCTGGGGTAACAGATACGAAAAAAGTTACTGATTTACCATTGCTGAAAGAATATGCGTATGATTATGCGAAAAATGAACTGCTTCTGGATGAAAATGGCTGTACCTATCTGGTGGAAGGAAATGCTGCACTCCGGATCTGGATATTTAAGGCACTTACAACAGCCCGGTTCCGACACGTAGCCTATTCTCCGGCCTTCGGAGAAGAATATGAGGATCAGCTCATTGGACACTCCATGAACGGAGAAATAGTAAAGTCCGAAATGAAGCGCTATATTACCGAAGCGTTGATGGTAAATCCGTATATCAAGAAACTGGGAAAATTTTAATTTGAGACCAGTAGCTGGGGGATGAAAGTAACATTTGACTGTACCAGCATTTATGGGAAAGAAACGGTACCGATCCGAATGGAAGGGGTGAATGTATAAATGGATTTTACGGCAGATGGAATTCTGGCCAGGATGAAAGGAAACCTCAAAAATGAAGATTCCAGGATAGAGGGAAGCTTTACAATGGATAACCTGCAGGCGGTATCTGAAGAACTGGCCCGATTTAATGCGATGCTCATTGCTCCCCTGCAGGATGAACTGGCTGCTCAAGGAAGTGACATGGGAACCAGTGGAAATGAAAAACATTATGTGAAATGGGCCAAGGAAGCAACCAATGCCCAGGGCAAAAGGGTGGCGGGAAATGCAAAAGTTTCCAGTCCAAGAGACGGAACAGGAAACGTATATATCGCCATTGTTTCCACAACGGCCCAGGCACCTACGGAAGAAGAAATCCAGATTGTGCAGGAGTATATCAATGCGAAGCGGCCTGTGGGGGCTAACCCGGTGGTATCTGCAGCGGAGAGTATTGATGTAACCATTGTATGTGAGATTCACAAAACAGCCGGATACACGGAGGAAACGGTTAAAAGCCAGATTCGGGCAGATGTTCAGGCACATTTTCTGGAAATTGCTTTCCAGAGCGGAGTGATCTCCCTGAACTTCTTTAAGGTCAGCAATATCATCAGCGCGGTGAGTGGTGTCTCCGAGGTGGTGGACTTAACAATAAATGGAAAAAAGGATTCTATCACGGCAGATTATAACAAATTCTTTTCTCTGAAGGGAGTGATTATCAGTGTCACTGAATAGTGAACAGATGCTTCCGGCCAGAGTGCGAAAGATGAGGCAAATGGAAGACCTTCTGAATGTGGAAGATATAATCCTGGCTGAGATAGAAAGAATTATTGATGAAATGTATGGGGCGGCGGCGCTACTCCATGAGGAGCTGGTCAATGAGGCTTGGTTGAAGGAAAAACTGGATGCCCGAACAGGAGCTGATACAACAGTAGAGGCAGATGCGGACAAGCTTCTGGCAACGATAACGCTGGATGTAAGCAAAATTGTGGGTGTTGATATGAAAGACATCCGGGCATTTTTGGACAAATGGCTGCCAGCACATTTAAGATATCGTGTGATTTTACTGATAGAGAGTGGCTATATTAGCCCAGAAAAATATACCGTGACAGGAATGGCGCTGGGGTATGAAGCACAGTTTTGGCCGGTTCGGACATTGAATGGAGCCTGGTTGCTGGACGGTACATACAATCTTGATGCAGTTCGTAAGGCAGATGAATACGGCTTAACCTATGAAATTGGAGAAATAGAACTTCATGAGGATTTCACGGAGGCAGTCAGATTTATGACAGCAATCTACCAGGAGGAGAACACTGTCGGCACGGTATCCATGGGCTTTGAATCTCAGTTCTGGCAAGTTCCAACGCTTAACGGTGCGTGGAAATTAGATGGTTCTGTTCTTCTTGAAATTCTGAGACACCCACATGAGTACGGACAACACTTTGATTTTGGAAAGATAGAAAACAAAGAGGAAAATGACTATCGTGTTCGACTGGATAAGGATTTATGGTTTCTGGATGGCAGCCAAAATTTGAACGGAAAGAGAATATTGGACGCTGAGAGGCGTGAGGAGGAATTGACATGACACAGAATCAGATCATCACAGTGACAGCAAGAAAAAATATGGTTAGAGCTAGGGCCGGAGAAATCCAGCTCCCGAAAATCGTAGGTTTTGTTTTCGGTGATGGCGGTGTGGATGAAAGCGGGAACATTATTCCTCTTTCGGAAACAGACAGCGCCCTCGGAAATGAACTTCTCAGAAAGAAGTATGACGGCTATACAATGGTCAGCGATACAGAATGCAAGTATGAATGTACGCTGACCGAAGATGAGTTGGCGGGCAAAGAGATCAGCGAGATCGGCTTGTATGATGCCAATGGTGATATCGTTAATATTAAGCGGTTTTCAGCTAAAGGCAAGGATGCGGATCTTGCGATGACCTTCTGGATTAAGGACACGTTTTAAGGGAGGAACACAATGGCAAATTTACCAATCAAGGACAATCCAACATTGAATCTGCAGATGGAGGCTCTTACAACATCCACTCCTGCACATGCAGACCGGTTTAACGAACGCTATCAGCAGTTACTTGAAAATGACAAGGCACTGCGTGTGGATGCCAAGATTTATGAAGATGACAAAAACGGAGCGAAGATTCGTCTGGGAATGGAAAATGGTCATCTTTATTATGTCCAGCTTCCTTCGGAAGAAGCTGATGGCACTGGAGAATAACGGATTCCGTTATATGATAACGGGATACGTTATAAAATAACAAAATAAGCAAAAATATGACGCATCGTGTTATATTATGCTGGAAATGAGGGAAAAAATGACGGAAAATAAGGTTTTTATTGCGGAGCAGGAAACCCTTTTGGAAGTGAAGGAGCAGACAGAGAAGCTGATCCGGAACCTGATCCCGACTGACGCACCGATCTATGGAATGGTTATTCACGAAGCATCAGATCTGAATCCAGCTACCCGTGTAGAATACTTGGGCGCTAACAAGGATTTTAAGCCTATGTCCATGAATATGGCTACTCATGCCATGGATTATGGCTCCTGGGCAGATTGGAGCTGGTTAAAAGCGAATGTGCCGGTTATGTGTGGGTGGGATGGAGAAATCAAATATTATCTGAATCCGGATGATTATACGAAGAAAGCAGACGGAACAGCTTCAGATGTATCAAATGCAAATTTTGCAGGAAATGCAATGGCGGTCATTAAGAAGATCTACAAAAAGGAATATAAGGTCGGTTCAGATCGTTATGTATACTTCTGCGAGCGGCAGGTTGATCCGGATTTCCAGCCGGTTGGTTTTAATGTCAAAGGAAAAGTTAGGGACTACATGCTCATTCCCATGTTCTATGGCTCTATTGATGGAAACGGAAGGATGAGAAGCATTGCAGGTCAGTGGAGCTGCTTGACTGCTTCAGGAAGCTCTTCTGATAATTCATCAGGAACCGCAATAGGCACTACAGAGCAGAACACAGCGATTTTGAAAACGAGTGCAAGCGGGTTATTCTTCGGCGGCCCGCTTACAAATACGTTAGCAGATATTTGTGTAATGCTTACGCGAAGCACAGATTCACAAAGTTCTTTTGGAAGCGGAATGTGCTCCAGCTATGTAGAGGATAAAGCCCAGCATTATGGAACTCAGATCAACAAGGTAGTTGGAGGCGGCCGGTTTTATGGATCAGATGATAATAAGTCTTTCAATAAGATTTTTCATAGCGCTGTTCTGGGCAGTTATATGCTTTGGCAGCGTGATCCATATATGGTCGCGGTCAATGGAAGAATTAAGGTATCTACAGATTATACCTACAATCTGAGCGGAGATGGGTATCTGGATACAGGCTGCAACGTGACAGCAAACCATTACAATGCGACCATGCATGTAGTCAAAGGTTTTGGCGCGATTCCGTCAGAGGAAATTGAGGGAACTTCGGCAACTGGCTATTGCGATCATACTTGGGTAAACGCCACAATCACGGCGGTTTCGCTACGGTTCGGCAATTGCAATGACGGTCTTAATGACGGCCTCTGGGCCCGCACACTGAACAATGTGGCTGCTAACGCCTGGTGGAACTACGGCGCGTCCTTTTTCTATCAATTTTAGAACGACAACCAAAATGTTCCCGGTAATCCTACACCGCAGACGATTGAAACATCGTTATATCCGCCCTTATGGGTTTTTGGTGAGTGGAAATAGTTCCGGTCAGGAGCTGCAAGTAGCAGGAAATGTCCGAAAGCGGCGAGGAGATAGAAGATCATGCGTATATTGAAATACGATATTGAAAAGGTGACCGGGATTCCCTGGAAGAAAAAGAAAAGTTATAGATACCTGTATCGGCTGGCCTGCCGGGAAGATGTGATTAAAAAGGCTTTTAAACGTATGAGAAAAGGGAAAACCAAGAGAAAAGACTTTCAAATGGCGGAGGAAAATCTGGATGCCTGGGTTAGGAAAATCCAGGAAATTATCCTGAATACGAAACCGGATGGATGGCAGACTGATCCTCAAAAACGATTTAAGCCAGTAAAGCATAACTCGGTAATTATTAAAGAGTTTGGAAAGACGAGGGTTGTTTATGTACCGACTATGGTGGAACTCTGGATTCAGCATGTTATTGTAATGATCCTGGAGCCGATCATAGCAGGAAGCAGTTATCCGATGAGCTTCTCATCGTTTCCTGGAAGGGGTTCCCTGAAGGGGCAGCGAGCTATCAGACGTTGGATCGAAAGTGGAAAGGGAATCAGGAACTTTGCACAGGCAGATATCCGACATTTTTATAGCCATATTCAGTATAAAATTGTTCGGAAAAAATTAGAGCGTAGAGTTAAAGATAACTTTTTTCTACATCTGATTGATGTCTGCATGACATATTTTCCTAAAGAAATGCCTTTAGGTTTCTATCTTTCTCAATGGCTTGCGAATTTCATGCTCCAGGAACTGGATTATGACATTAAATGTAAGCTGAAAATCGCACATCATGTCCGGTATATGGATAATTATACGCTGGCTGATGATAACAAAAAGAAGCTGCACCAGGCTCTGCTTTACATTCGGCAGGTGCTTGGAAAGATGAGACTACGCATGAAGAGCGACTGGCAGGTGTTCCGATTTGAATATATCAAGAAAAATGGGAAGAAAACGGGGCGCTGCGTGTCGGCCATGGGCTGGCTGTTTTACCGGTCAAAAGTGTTGATCCGGAAGCGCATATTACTTCATGTAGAGCGCATAGCCCGAAAATTGCATAAAAAGGAAGAAAACGGCCAGCGGTTTCCGCTGGGGCTTTGCCGTGGTTTTGTATCGTTGCTGGGGTGGATCACACATTCAGAAACGTATGACTGGTATTTGATACATATTAAGGAATTGGTAAACGTCCGTAAAATCAAACGGATTATTTCAAAGATGACAAGGGAGGTAAATCGTCATGCAGGAATGGAAAAAGGAACTCTGCAGAGAGCAGCCTGAAACCCTTCAGGAGCTTGGAAAGGGCACTTACATTCAGAGGCGCAATATCACTCCGTATGAAAGAAAAGACGGGAACGGAGAAGTTGATAAGGGTTATTCATGTGAGTACAGGATTCTTACAAAAGAAGAATATTTTTCAGCCCTGGAGCAGGAAAATAGCAATAAAAACATGCTGACTTCCATGGCCGCTCAGGCAGATATCTATGAAAAACTTATTGAAACAGAAAAAAATCAGTTAGTCATCATGCAGGCCATTGCAGATCTGTATGAAAAAGAGAATGGAGGCGTGTAATATGTTAGAACTTTATGTGACTTTAGTTAAAGCTGAAATCAGAACCATTGACAGCGTACCGGCGGCCTTCCGTGAAAAGGTGAAAGCGGCTATTGAAGCGGAAAAACAGGAATGATAGGAAGGGAGAAGAAACATGACTCTGCTTCATATTATAGACACGCTTTGCGATGTGACAACCAAGCAGGCAGATCTCCTCCGGGAGCTGGTAACAGATCTGGAACATATGAACCAGGTTTCCGAAGAAGTAAAGAATTATTATCGGGAGAAGCTGGATTCTATTGATAAAGAAATGAACGTAGCTGAATACGGCTGCAGAGAACTTCCTTATATGGACGAAGCTCACAGAGAAATAATAAGGTAAAAGCAGGTGCATCGGATGTTTCCGATGTGCCTTTTTAATTGGAGGAAGATCATGCAAAGAGAGAAGTGGAAAACCATGGATGTGATCCTCGTAATCCTGGCGATATTTTTACTTGTTTTTGTGATCGTGATGATTGCTATTTACATAAGAACAGGTGGAATTCCGGATACCTTATGTACCTGCGTGTTTAGCGTATGTGGTGGGGAATGTGGAGTAATGGGATGGATCAAAACAACGAAAGACAGACACCTTTCCAGGCAGTATGAACTGGAGGATAGGGAGACAGACAAAAAAGAAAGAATGGAGGAAACAGAGAATGAGTGATATTTGCTTTGAGGGTTTAAAGATTTTGGTGATGGTGGCGGTGCTGGTATTAACCAGATATGTGCTTCCCTGGGTAAAAAGCAAGGCTGACTCCGAGAAGCTGAACCTGGTAGCCCAGTGGGCATATAAAGCGGTTTTAATGGCCCAGCAGACCATGAAAGCCACTGGTGGAAAAGAGAAAAAAGCCATCGTTACGCAGTTTTTAAAAGAGATTCTTCAGGAGAAGAACATCGCACTTTCGGACAAACAGATTGAGATCCTGATTGAAGCTGCAGTAAAGCAGATGAAGATTCAGGAAAATTCAGGAATTGTGATTGAAGCAACGGATGATGTGGAGGTGTAGTTGAAATGGGAGTAAGAGTTGGAAGTGCAAGAAGCAATGAAAATGGCGGAGTAAATGGTGGCAAGGCAGGCGATCAGACTGGCAGAGAGGTCTCAACGCAGCCCTGGTATTTGCATTCAAAGGGTTGGATTGTTATTAGAGCAAAGTCACCTGCAGTCCGGGAGGCAATCGCTAAAAATATGGAAGCCGCCTGCCAGAATAACAATATCGGTTATTGCCAGGGACACAGAGGAACGGCAACGGCGGCAGCGAAGCCATATACTTACGATCTTTCCAAGGTGAATACAGCCGTGGAAACAGACTGCTCTGAATTGGTACGTTGCTGTGTGCTTTATGCAGGCATTCATGTGAATGGTTTTAGCACAGCGAATGAGGTGGACGAACTGAAACAGACTGGCCAGTTTTATATCCTGGAAAAAAATAAGTATTGCAAAGCTGCTGACTATTTGTTACGAGGGGATATCCTGGTCACAAAGACGAAAGGACACACTGTGGTTGTTCTGGACAATGGTTCCAAGAGCAGCCAGAATAAAAAAGTTGAAGCAGCTCAGAAAAAGGATGTATCTATCAGCGGAACCTATAAAACCACGGTAGATCTGAATTTGAGAGCGGGAGCCGGTACAACAAAAGATATTCTGGTTACAATTCCGAAGGGGACAGCAGTCTCCTGTTATGGATATTACAGCCCGTACAAAGGAAAGCCCTGGTATTATGTAAAGACTACTGTGAAGGGAGTAGCTTACACGGGCTTCTGTAGTAGTGCGTATTTAAAACGCTAGATAAATGAAGGCTCTGGGAGTGTGAACTCCCGGAGCATCCTGATTTCATGCCCCTTAAAATTGAAATCAGGAGGACATATGAATAGTTTTATTGCATGGATCGGTGGAAAGAAATTACTGAGAAAAGAAATTGTAAAAAGGTTTCCAGAAGAAGGCTTCACACGGTATGTGGAGGTCTTTGGCGGAGCTGGATGGGTTCTTTTTGAAAAGGAACAAGGAAAAGAGCTGGAAGTATTCAATGATCGAGACAGTAATCTGATCAACCTGTATAGGTGCATCAAGTATCATTGTGGAGAACTGCAAAGAGAGCTGGAATGGCTGACTATATCGAGAGAACAGTTCTTTGACAGCAAGAACCAGCTTGAAAGCCGGGGACTTACGGACATCCAGAGAGCAGCCAGATTCTTTCATATTATAAAGGTCAGTTTTGGATCGGATCGCAGAACCTTCGGAACGAATAAAAAGAACCTTGCCAATGCTATTGAGTACCTTCCCCTTATTCAAAAGAGACTTCAGGGTGTTGTAATCGAGAACAAGGACTTTGAAAACTTGATTCGGGTTTATGATAGACCAGGGGCACTCTTTTATCTTGATCCGCCTTATCATGGGACGGAAAAATATTATGAGGGAAGCTTCACCGAAGCGGATCATGAGCGTTTAAAAGCCGTTTTAAGCAGTATCAAAGGCCGTTTTATCTTATCTTATAATGATGATGCTTACGTCAGAGAACTGTATAAGGGTTACAATATCGAAGAAATAAGCCGGAATAACAGCCTGGCGGGTAAGACGAAAACTTCGCAATTCAAGGAATTGATAATCAGGAATTACGAAAAATAACGTATTTCGTTATAATATAACAAAATGACTTTTAAAGAGTGCCCTCGTGCTAGAATAACCAGCAAAGGGGCATGGATATCATGATTAAAATTCATTTATCACGGCTTCTTGGAGAAAAAAGGTGGACGCAGAAAGATCTTGCAGAAGCCACTGGAATCCGGCCAAGTACAATCAACGAATGGTATCACGAATTCGTAACCCGTATAAACCTGGATCACGTTGACAAGATTTGTGAAGTATTAGAGTGCGATATTTCAGATCTAATTGAATATGTACCGAATCAGCACAAAATCACGGGAAAAGATCTGATTGTTGAAGAGCATGGAAACCGAAAGCCGAAGAAAAAGCAGTAGAAAAAGGACGTTTTGGAGGGTATTTTACAGCCCTTTAAAACGTCCTTTTTCTGTTTTTAAAATAGGTTTTTGCAAATGACGCGAAAACATTTTGCATTTTGCGCGAAAAGCTACACCCGACATCATCGACTGCGTACAATATTCCTGCAATAATTATGGCAGATACGGTAATATCATGTGTACCGCACACAGCATTGAAGCGAGGGACTTGTTCAACGCTGTCCTCACCGACATCAACCGATTTGCGGATATGGCAGTCAATGATGAAAAGGCAGTGAGGGCGATTGAAAAGCGGCTCACGGAAACAGACCAGAGCAAGGCAAAGGCACTGGAAAAGGAGCAAAGAAAACTGAACAAACGCCTTGCAGAACTGGACAGGCTGTTTTCCTCACTCTATGAAGATAAGGTGATGGAGCGTATTACCGAGCGGAATTTTGAGATGATGTCGGGAAAATACCAGAAAGAACAGCTTGAAATTGAAGCAAGGCTGAAAGAGGTAACGGAAACGCTCAGCGACAGCTATGAGAAGACGCAGGGTGTCCGTGATTTCCTCTCCCTAATCCGCAACTATCAAGGCATTAAGGAACTGGACGCAACCATCATAAACGCACTTATAGACAAGATACTTGTTTCGGAACGTGAGAAACTTACAGACGGAATGGTGCGGCAGGAAATCAAGATTTATTATAAATTCATCGGCTTTGTCGGTGAATTACATATCACACCGACAAAGCGGTGGACTGCGTTAAAGCCTAAGAATTGTACGGTGTGCGGTGTTGAATATGTTCCCCGCTCTGGCATATCGAAGTATTGTACCTGCTTGTGCCAAGAAGATACAGAGGGAGAAATCAAACGAGAGCAAACGCAGGAGCAGGGAGCGAAACAGACAGGCATGTATTGAACTGTCCGCAAAAAATGACCGACTGACATTGAACAGCAGGAGGGAAGAATCTTACGACAGGGCAACCAGAATGATAAGGTCAAGATATTTCGTTATGTTACGGAAGGTACATTTGACAGTTACTCGTGGCAGCTCATTGAGAATAAGCAGAAATTCATCGGACAGATTATGACCAGTAAATCTCCGGTACGAAGCTGTGAGGATGTGGATGAAGCGGCACTTTCCTATGCAGAAGTCAAGGCACTTGCCACAGGCAATCCCTACATAAAAGAAAAAATGGATCTCGATATTCAGGTATCAAAGCTGAAACTGATGAAGGCAAACCATACCAGTCAGAAGTACAGGCTGGAGGATAACATCACACAACATTATCCGCATCAGATCGCCATTTTCAAGGAGCGTATCGAAGGCTTTACCGCTGATATGAATAAATATGCGAAAAATAAGCCGGAGGATAAGGAGCAGTTCTTTATGCAGGTGGGTGGAAAATCATACACCGACAAAAAGGAAGCTGGAACTGCAATCATAGCCATGTGTAAGGAGATTAAAGGCATCAATGCCAGTGCGGATGTAGGTGAATATCTTGGATTTAAGCTGAATGTAACCTTTGATTCTTTTAACAATAAATTTGTGATGAATGTCAAAGGAGCCATGAGCCACCCGATGGAAGTCGGCTCTGATCCGCTTGGAAATATCACAAGAATCAACAATGTACTGGAAGCCATGCCTTCACAGCTTGAGGAAGCACAGATGAAGCTATCCAATGTGAAACATCAGCTTGAAACAGCAAAAGCAGAGGTAGACAAGCCATTTCCACAGGAAGCAGAACTTGCCGAGAAACTGGAGCGTCTGGCAGAGCTTAATTCTTTACTCAACATGGATGAAAAGGGCGATGATGCGATTGGCATGGATGACGAAGCCACGGAACCGGAAAAACCACAGGAGATGTGAAAAAAGTGGTAACCGGGAGGAAGTGGTTGCGGATATGCTAATCAAGCAGAGCAATTTGGAAAAAGCAGCACCAGAAGGAGAACGCAGACTTGCAGACCGACCTGCAGAACGGACTTCATTGCAAGAAAAACTCGCAGCAATGAAGGCAAGGGTGTCCGGGACACCTGCAGGAAGGGATGCAGTGGATAAGGCAAAGGGGAAAGATCAGATTTTATAAAAAAGTTTTATTCCCAACTTTATTCCCAACCTGTCAGCACTATTCGGGTTGGGAATAAAAGCAGGATTATTAAAAATGTTATAGCAGTTGATGTAAAGGCAGTCAGTGGTGGCTGCCTTTTATCGTACAAAATGGAGGTCATTTATGGCAGAAAATAATACAGAAAAACAGCGTGTGCAGGAGCTTACGGATAAACTGGAGCAGGGATTGCAGGATTTATTTAACAGTGACAGTTACTGCAATTATCTTAGAACGATGTCAAAATTTCATAATTACAGTTTTAACAACACGCTCTTAATTGCGATGCAAAAGCCTGACGCTACGTTAGTGGCCGGATACAAGGCTTGGCAGAAGAATTTTGAGCGTCATGTAAATAAAGGGGAAAAGGCAATCCGTATCCTTGCACCTGCACCATATAAAATAAAAGAGGAGCGGGACAAGATTGATCCGGTCACGCAGGAACTTTTACTTGATAAAGACGGAAATCCGCAGAAAGAGGAAGTCGAGATAACAATTCCGGCATTCCGGGCAGTATCCGTTTTTGACCTATCTCAGACGGACGGAAAGCCGATACCGGAACTTACAGCAAAGGAGCTTCTTTCAGATGTGGAAGGCTATCAGGATATGATTCGTGCGGTAGAAGCTATTTCGCCAGTACCGATTGAACTGGAGGAGATAGCCGGAGATTCCAAAGGCTACTATGACAGGGAAGCGAAGCGGATTGCGGTACAGGAAAACATGAGCGAGAGCCAGACATTAAAGACCATGATCCATGAGGTGGCTCACTCCAAGCTGCATAGCAAGGAAGTGGAGCAGGATGAGCAGATGAAAAAAGACCGCAATACCAAAGAAGTGGAAGCTGAGAGCATAGCTTATACGGTATGTCAGCATTTTGGTATAGATACCTCTGATTATTCTTTTGGGTATATTGCAGGTTGGAGCAGCGGCAGGGATACCAAAGAACTTAGATCTTCCATGGATACGATACGGAGGACAGCTTCGGAGTTGATTACCGGGATAGAGGAACAATTACAGGAATTACAAAGGAACAGGGAAGTATCACAGGAACAGACAAAGGAAAGTATTCTCCTCATACAGAATACTGACCTTTCAGAGTTCAGTCTGCTTGATGTATATGGCATGGACAGACCGGAACTGATGCAGGCATTGTCAGAAATGACAGACGATGACAAGTTGAGCATACAGGCATATTTGGAAAGCAGGGGTGCATGGACAACGGAAATCGGCAATCAGGATTCCAGAGAGTACGGAGAGTATCATCTGGATGTGCGTTATAACACAGATACAGATGAGCTGATTGATATGAAGGAGAGAAAGGCGGTCTATGATAAGGCAATGGAGCCGATCAATGCCGATGATGTGGTTGTTAAGTTCGCTTCCATTTTTGAAAGCGAATGGGAGGTTTTGAAAATCACAAATATGTTGAGGGATGATGTCAGAAAAATGCTCAAAGATATGGCTTCTCTTGATGAAAAAGAATGGGATGGCAATTACCTTTCATATATGGAAAAACAGGGAGCGGAAATCACGTTACTTGCGTCCAGTAGTAAGGAATTAAACGGAAATATGCCGGACTTTTGGGATTATGAATACGATTTTGATGCAGGTCTGACGGATGCGGAGAAATTGTCTGTCATGCAACAGGCAGAGCATATCATTAACCGGTTGGAGCATGGACAGCCTGCCTTTTCCGATGATGAAAGAAACTTGATTGTAAATTATGCTTATAAGCTGAGTAATGTGGAGAAAACAAGGGAGCTTGCAGAACATATCTATGCACAGGAAGTGGATGGAAATCAGGATGTTGCATTAGCAATGATAGATGCACAAGCAGAAATCGACGCACTTCCGGATAGCATGGTCGGAATATCTGAAATGCAGGAGTATGGCTATACATGGATTGAAATGCTTCCACTAACACAGGAAAGGGCATTGGAACTATTTGACCATGACTTGCCTGTGTATCTTTTGCATACGGATGGTTCCGAGAGTACTGTAGCTGATAGAAAACAGATTTTAGAGCATGATGGAATGTGCGGAATAGAAAAAGGGGACTGGCAGAATGAACGGAAACTTCTCATGATGCAGGAAGAACTTACAGAGAGTAATTCCAACAGGGAAGCACTGCTTTTATATGGAAATACCGATAAATACGGTATTTACCAGTTAAAGGATAATCCCGAACTGGACAAGTTCCGCTTTGAGGGAACGGAAAGCCTGAAGCGTATGGGAATAACCAAAGACAATTTTGATGCGGTATTGCCGGAAAATTATAAACTGGTGTATTTGGGCGAATTGGCAGAATTGCAGGGACGGACGCAATCGGAAACACTGGAAGCAATCTATACAAAGCTTAATATTGACCATCCGGCAGACTACAAGGCTCATTCCCTTTCTGTCAGCGATATTGTTGTATTACATGAGAACGGGGAAAACAGCGCACACTTTGTAGATTCTTTTGGATTTACAGAACTGCCGAAGTTCATGCTGACACTGGAGGGCAAGGAAAATGAGATAGAGACGGAGCTTGCGGTTCATATCGCAGACCGTTATATCCTGATGCACGAATGTGAGGAGGGATATGATTATTCCATTCTGGATGAGCAGTATCATTTGCTGGATGGCGGTGTCTATGACAATCCGGATATTACGATTCAGCGTGCAATGGATATGGTGATTGCGGATTTGAAAGAACCGAGGTTTTCAGCGGTTACAGAGCAGTATTATCGTGACGAATATTTGCAGGGTGAAGTGTATGCAGGTTCCGAAGCAGAGATTGTTGATTTTGTGGAACTTTCGGAGAAAGCCGAGGAAGTGGAACAGGCAGATTTAGAAGCAAAGCAGGCAGAATTTAGAGAGAACAATCCGGATGTGGTTGCAGATTTCCGGGCAAGGACGGAAGAATTGTTTCATAGTCTTGACGGACAGAGTGCAGATGATATTGAAAAGACGGTATATGCGTATGTGCAGTCGCAGATAGACGAGTATGGACTGGATGTACAGATTGTTGATGTGGTGGTATCCGGAAGCCGATGCAGAGGTATTGAGCAGGAAAATTCGGATTTGGTGTCGCGCTTCGCGCAAAACGTAACTGAGCTTCGCGCAAAACGTAACTGAACTGTTACAGAGCCCTGTTTTTTATGCAAAGTTTTATACATTTTTTTGCATTTGACACGAAAAAAGATTTACTTTTTAAAAGATTTAAACCGCCCTCAAACGAATTTGAAAGGCGGTTTAAATCGTGTTTAATCCATATTTAACGACTATTTTGCTGCCTGCTTTGACAGGTAAATAGCTGCTTTTTTATTATTCAGCACAAAAGCATCATAGTAAATTCTGCCCTCTACAAGCCAGCCGTTAATTCCCTGTGGATTCTCGTGGATCTTGTAATCCGCAAGCTTTACCGGGGAAGTCATAGCCATTGGATGGCAGATTATAAAGTTTGTACCTTTTACAAAGTAATCTGCCGGGGCTACAATGATCGTAGTCTTATCAATAGTTCCCACAGCCCCAGTAACGGCAATTTCCTGGCCTTTATCCCCGGAAGATACGAAATTCTTGTCTAACTTGATTGCTTTGTAGTAGGCGGACGTTACAAAGGCGATACGGCCTTCAGTGGGCACTTTAGCATCAAACAGCACCATGGAGCCTTCCAGAAATGCACTGTATGCTGTTTCTGTGGTAAGTGTCTCCTCTTTGGTATGTGCTGCTAACGCTTCGGCCGTGTATTTCGCGATCCTGTAGCGGTCGATCGTAGGAGTTACCACCCCTTTTAATTCCCGCGCCAGTGCTTTGGCTGCGCTCATTGCCATCATGGTGTCTGTTGCGTTTTTACGGTCAATGCTGAAAGTGAAAGACTTGTCCTGTGTCAGTTCCAGTGTCTGCACATCATTCCCAAGCTCCACCGGGGTTCCGTATCGGTTGCTTTTTGCATTGATATCATAATCATTTAAAGGCACTGTTTCAACAGAATAGACATTGACCTTGTTTACTCCATCAAAATCATAATCTTTGTTGACCGCTTTATCTGTAAGAGAATCCTTACTTAACTGTTCGTCGATTGTCTGAGAAAATTTCTCTGCGTAGTTTACTGCCATCGTTTTACCTCCCTGTTAGTTTTTCATTGCTTTGACAAATGCAGTTTCAAAATCTTTTTCCGGTTTTCCCCAGAACCCGGTAGAAGCTGATTTTCCAAGCCCTTCCGGGGTCTTTCCACGAAGTCTTTCCGTAATTCCATCGGATACCAGTTCCTTAATGGTGGAAATGACCGTTTCCAGGCTTTTAAGTGTACCGGCTTCATCTGTATACTGGATCAGCTCCGCAGCCTTTACGGGGATGCCTTCCTCCGTCAGGCGGTTATTGATCTGGTCTTTCATATTTGCCTTGAAAAGTTCCTTTTTCAACTGGCTGATCTGTTCATCCTTCGAGAGATTGGCGAGGCGTTCCTCTTCCCATTCTTTTCTCTTTTCGTCCAGAATGTCGTTTAACTCATCCCGGGAATAAGTTTTTTCCTCGCTGGAAGCTCCTTCACCCTGATCGGTTCCATCATCCAAACCCTGGATTTTTTCAGCTTTTTCTTTTACCTCATCTGTCTTGGTTTCCTCTGTGCGTTGCGGATCCGCGTTGCTCGTAGGTTCCTCTGTTACTGTCTGGGCTGCTTCCATGCCCATGGCTCCCATGATCTGATCAATAAATCCCATGCTCATCATCCTTTCTTTGTATACTGCTTCATTTGGCGGATACTGGACTGTAATTCTGAACGGATCTGCTTTAACTGACGGTACTTTCTCCGGTCTGTGTCCGCTTCTCCGGTTTGTTCCATGCTTCTGATCTGTCCCCGGATCCTGGCTAATTCGTTTTCGTACTGCTGAATCATTAAAAACAGGCTCATGGCTCTAAAACTCGCTTGCAATGATCTTGCGGCACCAGGCTTCTGTAACACCATACTTTTTCGCCAGTGTCTTGTGGTTGCTTCCGTCAAACTCCTGGTGGATCTTCTTATCCCTGAGATAGCGGCATACTTTTTCCTGTTTGGGGATATACAGCTGTACTCCAGAAAATTCCTGTATCAGCTTTTTGAAACCTTCCAGCCCGATGGCTCGGATCATGCCTGGCAGTCCTCACCCAAAAGGGCTGCATCCGCTTCACTAAGTTCATTTAATAATTCCTCCAGTGCTTTTTCCCATTGTGTAGTTCCTCCACATCCTTGTTTTACTGCTGCTTTTTGATGATTTCCCGGATACGCCTGGGGCTTACGCCGTACCTTGCCGCAAGTTCTGCCGTTGACGTTTTCCCGGCTTTGTAATCTCTGATGATCCGGCTGTCACGTTCCGCAAGCTCCAATGATGCCAGTTTTGCAACATAAACACGGCTTCCGCCATAGTAGGCGGCCAGCTTGCTGTATGCTTCAAACCCAATGCATTCCGCCATTTCCTTCTGATCCGGTGTTAAAAGGCGGATCTGTGATTCCCTAATAGAAGCGCCCATCTGTCCATCCCTCCATTCTGGATAATATAACAATGGGGAACCGCTTTGACAGACAAAACAGTTCCCCTTACTTTTCGCGCCGCTTTATGACCTGCATTCATTTAAGAGGTGGTAAGCGGTGCGGAATCCACAAATAAACCCTTCACGTTCAACTTCGCCGCGGATCTCTCCC
>ENA-OQDL01000131-OQDL01000131.1-human-gut-metagenome-genome-assembly--contig:-NODE-131-length-48844-cov-8.489213_pt1 | contig 48844 bp, 44 predicted proteins | sample MGYA00242782_ERZ504609 | MGnify/ENA primary metagenome ERZ504609 (study PRJEB26092, sample SAMD00036320) | human gut metagenome | host: Homo sapiens | study: EMG produced TPA metagenomics assembly of... | reverse complement strand
AGTTTTATGCAGAACCATATATCGTGGCAAATGTTCCGCCAAACTGTTTTATGCCAAGACCAAATGTCGGAAGCGCTGTTATCCGTCTGACAAGTCATAAAAAACCAGTGGCAGTAAAAAATGAAAATCTGATGTTTGACATTATACGAGCATCCTTTAATCAGAGAAGAAAAACACTAGTAAATGGCCTATATAACGTAGGCGGTTTAAACAAATCAAAGGAAGAGCTTGCAGCTGTGCTTGAAAGCATTGGTTTAGCAGCAAACGTGCGTGGAGAAACGCTGACACTTGAGCAGTTTGCAGCACTTTCTGATGCATTGTCAAAAAGCGCGAATTAAATTGTTCTAAACGATGCCTTTCTTTCATATGTACTTATTTAGAATACATATAAGGAAAGGAAGGTATCAATATGGCACAGTATCAGCGCTTCCTCTCATATCTTTTTGAGTATGAGGGTGATCAAAAAAAGGAAAACTGCGGGTTTGCAAAGATAGAAATCAGAGGAGATGTACAGCGTATTTTCCTGTCTGTAAAAAATAATGAGCAGGCTGAAATTTTACATGTATTTGGCTTTTATCATACAAAGGATGGCTGCGATTGTGTGCCGCTTGGCCGTATGGTTGTAAAAAAGTGGAAAAGGACAGCTCCAGTACATCAATAACGGCGTTTAATCTTGCGGAAGTGAGATTAAATTTGAGCAGCTTAGCGGAATTGTAGCAGGCAGACAGAAGCCGTTTTCAAACGCTTATGCAACTGTCTGGGATGACCAGTATTTTGGACTCTCACTGTTTGAGAAGGATCGAGCAAAATCAAACAGCACAGTCTGAAGATGAACAGGTTTTGGAAAATCAGCCTCAGGAAGAACTTCAAACGATGGAAGTTTGCTGTGAGACTGATAGCAAGAAACAAACAAATAGAACAGGGACAAGACAAGGCAGATGCTGTTTGGGCACAGTTAAGTACAGCGTATCAGCATATTGAGACGCTTCCAGGTGATACAGTAGTTGTTTAAAGGTAATGCCAGCAGATATTGGCCGTCTTCCTCGTCCAAATTGGATGTTAAGCAATAATGGATTTTTGATGTACAGTTTTGTGAAGTACCGCTATATTGTATTTGCAAAAGTGACACAAGGACGTTATGAGCTTTGGGTGCCTGGCAATTATGAAAAGAGTGAGGAATTGATGGCGCAGATGTTTGGCTTTTATTGTTTTCGCTCCGTTAAATCAAAAAAAGCGTCAGCAGGAGACTTTGGCTACTGGTGTGTAGCCGATTGTATTTCCGGCAGATGATCAGGGTGAAAAAAAGGAAGCAAAGATGACAGTTGCAGATCAACAAAAAACGGTGAATCCTGCATTTGGTTAAAAACACATCAAAAACAGAAGAAAGGGAAAACAATGGCAACAGAGAACGAGCAGCTTTTGGAAGAACAGGCAAGGCTTAGAGAAAAGGAAGACCGAAAATTTATGCGTCAGGCACTTACACAGGCCAAAAAGGCAGCAGCTATTGATGAAGTTCCAATTGGCTGTGTTATCGTTTGTGATGGAAAAGTCATTGCCAGAGGCTATAACAGGAGAAATATAGAAAGCTCGGTGCTTGGTCATGCAGAGCTGGCGGCTATGAAAAAAGCATCGAAAAAGCTAGGAGATTGGCGTCTGGAGGGATGTACGATGTACGTGACGCTTGAGCCATGCCAGATGTGTGCCGGAGCAGCAGTACAGGCACGGCTAGATCGTGTGGTGATCGGAGCAATGAATGCAAAGGCAGGTTGTGCAGGCTCCATTTTAAATTTGCTTGATATGCAGCAGTTTAATCATCAGATTCCGATTACAAAGGGTGTTTTGGAACAGGAATGCTCACAGATATTGTCAGAGTTTTTTAAACGCATCAGGGTAAAAAAGAAGAAACGCCCCTTGACAAACGAAGAAATATCCGATACAATTATGGATGCGCAGCCGGGGCGGTAGCGGTGCCTTGTACCTTCAATCCGCTATAGTGGGGTCATATCCCGGCTGAGGGTGTTTCACTTGTAGAGCTGCCCTCTGTAAGTGGCGTTGACGTTTGGGTCTTACGCAACAGGAATCTGTGAACCGTGTCAGGACAGGAATGTAGCAGCACTAAGCAGAAGCTCTTGTGTGCCGTGAGGGTGCCTGAGCCGAGCAGGCTGCAGAGGTAACGTCTGGGGTGGCATTCGAAGCTGGGATGCGCAAAAAAATGATATATCAAAAGAAAAAGAGTTTTTTAGGAGTTGTCTGTTGCATCGACAGCTCTTTTTTTGTATAATAAAAACTACGATGGGTTAGTTTTGCCATTGATATAGCTGAAATCCTAAATTATAAGGAGGAAGATACGATGAGAGTTGGAATGTTAACCAGCGGCGGAGATTGTCAGAGCTTGAATGCAACCATGAGAGGTGTTGCAAAGACGCTAAACAGATACCTGTTTCAATATTTGAAAGCTCCTTTTTTGATGGATTATGTTGATAAGAAAGCGACAGGCGGAACTATCAAACATCTTAATCAAAACATATTGGTTGACTTTCCTGTTGTGCTTCCTCATAAAGCCGAGCAAGAAAAGATTGGAGAGTATTTTCTTGCAATTGACCACCTTATCACCCTTCATCAGTGTGAGTAAAAACAAAAGTAGGTTCCGACATACACGTACTCAGATGAAGCCAAACTAGCTATTAGTAATGATTTCACAAAACTTTTATGTTATACTATATGCGTAATAATTAACGATTGTTGATAATAAAAACCTGCAAGCCAAATCAACAATCTCTGCAAGATATACTTAAGGGGGCTAAAAGGGAATGGATAAACGAAAGGTAATATTCAGTAATCGGTTTGAGAAAGAAAAGCTTGATGATTACTCAACAAATTTAGAAACTGACAACGCAATCGCTCCCACCTTTTCAGAAGCTAATGATTTTTTGAAATTTATACAGAAGAACCGCAGAAGTATTCCAAGTAAAGAGCGAATTGCTGACAAAGACAAATTCATCAAGACCGTTTACGAGCTATCCAACAGTTTTGAAATTGACGCTGACCTGATAGAATTTGCCGAGGGATATACCGCCAAGATTTATGTAGATTATGCCTGCTACACTGGATATATCAAGAAGTTATTAGCAATTCTTTTTATCCTTGCCGATGATATTTCCTTTTTAGACGGCAGTAAAGAAAATGCCGATATGCTTTTCAGTTTTACTTATCACACACATCATATTTTCCTAAACAACAGAGAAACAACCGATTTCTCATAATGTACCCGATGGCTACTCAAGCGAGCAGCCATCTTTTCGATTTTCCAGACACCGTCTGGAATTTTTAATACGCCGGAATACCGTAACCGTAAATATTTCTGCTTCCGACTGTGTATTGTCTTTGTCTGCAAGCGTCGCCTGAGTTACCCTCTACGGTATAAACTGTGCCATTCTCGCATTTCTCTACGATACCAACGTGGTCTGTTGTACCATCGCCCTCCCAGTCAAAGAAGATAATATCTCCGGCTTTCGGTTCATAGTTTCGGTCGTTCCATCTGTTGTTTGACTTGAACCAATTTGCACCGTCAATACAACCCGCAAATTTCGGAATAAGTCCGCTATCAATATAACCGCACTGGTCGGCACACCAAGATACAAAGCAAGCACACCATTCTACTCGACTGTCAAAGCCATACCAACTCCAGTAAGGTTGTCCGCCCTCATTGCCAATCTGAGTAAGAGCAACCTCAACAATCGCCTGATTGCTACCGGCAGTAAAGGCTCGTCCGTATGGATAGTATCTCAGAACATGAGCCGGATATTGGGTATCTCCATAACTGTCCCAACCAAGTCTTTGTGCCTGCTGAGTGGAAAACTCCACTGCATTGGCATAAGAATATCCGCCATACTTCGATTTTGCCCACGAAATATATCCATTACCAAAGTTGTAGCCTTGCAAAGCAAGTTTGATACGCTCCATATCAATCGGACTTTCCACCTCTGCCGAGGTAAGAGCTGCTTTCAATTCCTGAACTCCACACTGGATAGAATATTCAGGGTCTTTAATTCCATTAGGTTCGTGTGGATACTTCGTATTGAAACTGCCCTCTGCTGCCTGCATGGGGTCAAGTCCCCGACCGCCGCTTTCCTGCATCATCACAGCCTTAATCAATTCCACATATTCGGGAATACCATATTGTTTTGCATACTGTCGTATCAATGGGTCGTATGCTTCCACCTCTGCACTTACTTGCGTATAAGTATTGCTTTCACTTCCGCCACCAAACATTGCAACAGCACTTCCAAGTAGGACAACAATCATAATAATTACAACTGCTATCCAACCGCCTGCGGCAATGGCAGCAACCAATGCTTTCGTACCGGCTATGATTGCCTTTACTGTGGCAATAGTCGCTTTTGCTGCGGCTTTCACAGCATTTGCAGTTGCTTTCGCTGTCGCCTTTGCTGCCTGTGCCGCTTTCTGTGAAGCCTTAACGGTGGCTTGTGCTGTTTTCTGTGCGGCTTTTGCCGTCTGCTGACTGGTCTTAATGCTTGCCTTTGCAGTATGCTCGGCAGTCTTAACAGACCTCTGCGTTGTTTTTGTCGCTTCCTTACCTGCAAGTTTAATATTCTTCTTTCCTGCGGAAGTCGCAGATTGTTTAACCATTTTCTCCGGTTTTTCAAGTGTCCTGATTACCGACGATGTCTGCGTCTGTTCTGAAGAACTACCAACCGTTGTGGGTCTGCCTTGCGTTTTCTGAGCGTTCATTGCCTTTTCTGCTCTCTGCTGTTTGAAACGCTGTATGCCCTCTTTTGCAGATTGAATATTCTGCTTTGTTTCCTGAACACCTTTTCGTCCAGCTTTATCAAAAGAATACGCACCTTTATGTGCGATTTCATCAATTCCGGCTTCCGTCTTATCGGCAGCATATTCTTCCGCAGTATTCTCATTTGTATTTACCGAATGTTCTGCTTTGTCCTTTGTGGCGATATATGCCTGTTTCATTTTCTGACCGGCAATGGCAGCTTTATCCAAGGTCTTTATCGTGCCTTTGACTGTTTCTCTTGTTTTAATATCAGCCACATCAAACCTCCTTCCTAAGCCGGTTGAATAACTCTTTTGAATTTCGTTGAGCTATCGGCAATAAACCCGTTAATCAATCGGCTTTCTGCTTTCGTTTCGGGATAAGCGGTAATAGAGATTGTCTTTGCGTTCCAATCAAGGGTGTAGCTGTCGCTTGCAACATTTGTGATGTGATGCTTTGCAAGGAAGTCTCGCAAACGCTTCATTTCTTCGAGGTCATCGGACATAATCACATTCACATAGGTTCTGTCCTTTGACATTTTCTCGTTAATAAAGCAAGCAAGAGAACAACCGACACCGCCCGCAACGGCAACAACAAGCATTGCTATCTCGTTATTCGCAGAGACAACTCTTTTCGTTATCCAAAAATAAATGAAGTCGGATATGATAACCGCAATGCCTGCAAGTATCCACCGACTTCTCTGTACCAATATTGTTTTTGTCGTACTAAGGGCATTGTCCGCAACTTTCGCTGCGAACAACACTGCTAAATTTATCAAACTAATCATACAAGGTTCATCCCTCCTTATTCAGCCACTTTCTTCGCCACAACAACCATTCTTCCGTTGTTATGAGAATACTCGCAAGTGGAAAGCGTAATCAATTTGTCGCCGTATTCTGCGTTTACTCCCATATCATAGATTGCAAGTTCCTTGCACTTGGCAATATAAGCATCGAAATCATCTTCTGTATCTGCATTGACAAAATCATAATATCTGAAGCTGTTTGGGCTGTCTGTATATACTTCTGTCTTGAAAGCTGCCACTACTTCGTATTTACCTTTCTCGGTAAGCGTATCAAACTGGATTATTTTGTGCTTTTCCCAAAAAGATTTATCGGCATACTTCATCAATCCGGCAAACATCGAATTGTCATTCATATGATGACCGTAGATAACAAGGTTATCTGACGGAGCGTCCACATCGCAGTTCTCCTGTACATACGGGCAACCATATACCGTGTAGCTTTTATCAAATCCGTGTCTTAAATAGAAATTCGGATTATTCTTTGACTGCATAACCGGATAATTGATTTTGGTATCCTCAACCTTTATCCATCCGACCATATCGTTGTTCTGCATATACAGTTCCTGACAGTCTGGCAAAAAGTTCTTATCTTCGGAATATGACATCGTATCCTCCGTATCGTCTGTACCCTCAACGGTTTCAATCAGGTTATCATAGAGTTCTGCCTGCATTTTAGAGTCGCAGTAGTCTTTGACCAAGAAGCCAACGCTCACAGCAAACACAACACTTAACAGCGATATAACCGTAATTCTCATTTTCTTATTCATCGTTTTGTACCTTTACCTTTCCATATCTTTTCTTTTAGGTGGAGTCAAATCTCTACAATATTCGGGATACCTGAGTTTGATACCTTCCATAAAGTAAGGAGCATATCCGCAACAGAACAGTTCATCCGGTGTGAAAAGATTTTCTTTTCCCTCCTCCGTAAAACCATTCCAAAGATTAAAGGCAAGGTGGCAGACCTTGACTGTCCCACTGGTCTGCCAACCGCCATACATCCCCTCCGGCACAATGCAATCGTTCTTAAAATCAAACATTCTTCCTATATTCATTCTGGTTTCTTCTGAAATGCCCATTACATAGAAAAATGCCTGATGATAACAGTCCTTGTGTCTGCACTTTTCGAGATTTTCAAAGACAAAATCTCTGTGTGCTTTGTTTCTGAATTGAATTTTAGCCATAGAAAACACCTCCTTATAAGCCTTCACCAGGCTTCGTCGTCATCAAGCGGTACAACTTCGTATTCTTCGGGAACTTGTTTGCAAACGGTACAAGAGAACTGCCCACCTTGATAAGTCCGTGTCCTGCGTCAACATTTGTGATATACGAAAGCTGAAGGTCGGAGATATTCAGAAGTTTTGCAAGTTCCAGTCTGTCGGTAGAAGCCTGATTGAGCATAATGATAAACTCGCTGTTCGCAAGCATTGTTCTTGCAGTATGGCTCTGCAAAAGGTCGTCCACATTCTGAGTGATACCGGTTGCGTATGCACCGTACTTTCTTACACGCTTCCAGAGTGTAAAGAGGAAGTTTGCAGAATACTCGTGCTGGAACAAAAGATAAATCTCATCAATGAAGATAAAAGTCTGCTTACCCTTTGCTCGGTTCTGTGTGATTCGGTTCAAAATACTGTCAAGGACGACAAGCATACCGATAGGCATAAGCTGCTTGCCGAGGTCGAGAATGTCATAACAGATAAGTCGATTGTGAGTATCTACATTTGTCTGCTTTGCAAAAGTATTCAGCGAACCGTGAGTAAACAACTCAATAGCAAGAGCGATTTCCTTTGCTTCCGGCTCATCCTGTTTGAGAAGTTCATCTCTGAAATCCTGCAAGGTCGGAACCTGACCGGTATAATCGTTTTGCTGATAGGTGCGGTAAACGCTTGCAGTACAACGGTCAATGATGGACTTCTGCTTTGCTCCGAGATTTGTACCGCCGATAAGCTGTTCGCAAAGGGACATAATAAACTCGGATTTCAAGATAACAGGATTTGCTCCGTCGCCATAGTCCTTGTTCATATCCATTGCATTGATATGGTTATTCGATGTTGCGGAGATATTGATAATCTCGCCACCAAGTGCATTTACAAGATGGGAATACTCCCTCTCAGGGTCGATGATGATTACATCAGCATCGGAAGAAAGGATAATATTTTCAATCTCCCCCTTAGCCGCAAAAGACTTACCGCCACCGGATACACCGAGGATAAAGGAATTACCGTTAAGAAGCTGTTTTCGGTCAGCAATTATCATATTTTTACTGATAACATTCTGACCGTAGTAAATACCGTTCTCGTGGTAAATATCCTGAACTCTGAACGGAATAAACACTGCAAGGCTCTCGGTTGTAAGGGTTCTGAAGGTATCAATTTTCCTTGTACCGTATGGCATAACGGTATTGAGTCCGTCCATCTGCTGAAATTTAAGAACTGCAAACTGACAAAGATGCTTTCTCGCTGTTGTGAGCAACGCTTCCGTATCGTTGTCGAGCTGCTCTTTGGTATCTGCGGTATGCACCATTGTGAGCACTGCGAACATCATTCTCTGGTCACGGGTGGTAAGGTCATCAAGGAACTCTTTCATTTCCTTTTTTTGCTGTTCCATATCATAAGGAACAGTTGCCGAAAAGTTGTTGTTCATATTCTGCTTTCTCTGCCAGTTCGTAATGTTGGTTTCTACACCGAGCAATCTGTTTTCGGCTTCTCTGACTGCTTCATCGGTAGGAACAGGTACAATATCAATGGACATCATCAGATTTCGGTTCATATCCGTAAGTTCCGCCACCATACTGTCCTTGATATAGGACGCATATTCACGAAGAAAGATAACCCTGCCATAACGGTTACCGATTTTGAAATAATCACTTTCAAATTCTAAAGAGTCCGGGCAGATATAGTCCTTAAAATCGTGTCCTTTCTTTCGTGTTTCCTTAATATCAAAATGATATGAAGTTTCTTCCCCCACACGGAAGAAGTCGTGAATAATGCGAAGTCGCTCATCCGTTTCAAGTTCCACACACTTACTGCCAAGTCGTGAAAAGTGTGAAATCAAATCTGCACCTACACGGGCAAAATAGGTTCTTGCGTCATCCACATTCTTTTTATTGATGGAGATGGTCACATACTTATCCTGCACCGTTGAATTTGCTCCCGTCGCTTTATCAAGCAACATTTTGTTGTATTCCTCTCGATACTCGTCCAGTTCATCTCCTGTTTCCGGAATAAGAATTGTTTTCTCAAAATCCAAACGGTTCAATCGTCTGTTGTTGATAGTGAGTTTTGTGGTTGCTCCACTGTCAAGAGAATTAAGCAGTTCCGAATACTCAAGGAACATCGCTTCCTTATCTTCTCGGCTGGCAACAGCGTAGTTAATATCCGTGAACTTAAAGGATTTGGAATACTTATCTTTACCAACTCTGAAGATACCGTCATCATAGATAGCAGTAACCGGAATACAGTCCTGCACACCCTTCGGCACAACAAATTTTTCCTTATCCTGCTTAAAGATGTTGTTTAATGTCTTAATCATTATTCTTGTAAGCCTCCTTTGTCTTTTTCTCAATGTTCGGTTTCATCAGCTCTAAATAGGTGTTTGTAGAGTGAAACACCAACTTCTTGGGCATAAGAAATTCGGACTTAATCCAAGCCCAGATGAATTTCTCTGCTGTCATTCCGTTGTATTTCACAAAGCCGAGAGCCGCAAACGGTGCTGCTCCCAAAATACACACCCACGATACCGTTTCCGTTCCAATATGCGGTTTGAGTAAGAAGTACAATCCTACTGCTACACCACACGCAAGGACAGAAAAAATGAACTGTCTTAGCGACAGTCCGAAAAACATTGATTCTGTGTAATTTCGTATTTCTCTGTTAATTTTTACTTCCATTAGAAATTCCTTTCTATGACAAATAAAAAAGCACCGCCATAACTGACAGTGCCACATCGTATCGTGCATTACCAAAGGTTTAAATAAGTAAGTCCTCTTGGTAAATTATCTTCTTCATTTTCTAAACCTTGCTGTATGTGATTATAAACATTATGAATACTTTCCAAATACAGAATAAAGGACTTTTTGTTCGTATCCCTATTACGATTTTTTAACTTGATATACTCATCACGAACACAATTCCATCCCTGCTCATATTCAAGTATTTCTTGAAGTTTGCAGTCTGCATTTTGTGATAGGACTCTATCTTCAAATGAATAGCGATTGTTTTTCTTCCAATTCTTGATATATCTATATCCATTGTCCAAATTGTCATCATCTAAATAATAAATTATCGCAAAATCACAGCTTCTGATAATCTTGGAATGTTTTTTATCAACAACCTTTATGGTAATAGAAGAAGTGGAGTCTTCGGGTTCTCCGTACTTTGTACCTTTGAGCGACTTGGAAAAAGCTCTCATAAACTGCTCTTTCAGTTTTTTGGGATTGTCCCCATAAATCGCTCTTTTGCAAAATTAGATTGTAATCAAATCATAACCTCTGTTACCATCTTTTATCTTAGTGACGAGGTGTCGATTTGCACTTCCAATCAATTTGAATTGAAAATGTCGTATCATATTCGGTTTTCATTATTTTTTGAACCTTTTTTATGATACTTTCAATTTCCTCTTTATAAGGCTTGTATTCTGCTTTGCTGACATATTCGTACATATACTTGACCATCCTATCTTTACTTCCTCAATCCGACCATTTAGCAAAGCTAAATTATTACAGTATATCACGATTTTTTCACTTGTCAATTATTTTTATTTGTTTTTGTGTTTTTCAGGCAAGAATTTTGCCTGAAGATTTGTTGCAAAAACCTCCGTTATAAGCCCATCATTTCTCTGATAATACGGTCACTCATCTTTACTGCACCGACAAGAACAAGCATATTAAATACAAGTTCTCCGATATATGACCATACCTGTGTGACTGCCGCAGCGTCCGGGTTTACTACCGGCGGACTTGACGCAAACAGTGAGAAGATTATGCAGGCAAGCACGATTACTGCACCTTCAAGCAGTACCGCACAGTAACTTTTAATAAAACTCTTGCCCACATTCTGCGTTGGTTCTCCGGCAAAGGTAGATAACGGTATCGGTGCTAATGCCGTGTACATATACAGTTTGAAAAATCTGCCGTAAACCGTCATTATCAGAATGAATGACAACACCGTAATAAAAAGACCGCCTATCAGAGTCACTGCCCATAGTGGAATGCTTTCAAAGAATCCGCAGTCCTCAATGGTTGTTACCATTTCGGATGGGAGCGTCGTCTGATTCGGTGTTCCAAATCCCGATGATGTCATAATGGTTGAAATGATACCTTGAACGATATTGAATAAAGCAAGCATAAGCTCCATACCGTAGGTTATGACACCTTTGGCAATGGCAAAGCGAACAAACAATTTCAGTGCGTGTTCCGGCTTTTTTACATCGGTAAAGCTGCCGCAGGTACGGACAACGCCTACCACAAAGAACAGCACCAACAGTGCAAGTCCGATTGCCTGAACTGCTCCGTTGATTGTTACCATCACATTCCATATGCTTCCGCCTTTAAAATCCTGCGGCGTTGTGGTTAAAAGCTGCCATATCTCGCTTAATTTATCGTTCCAAGTTTCAAGAGCGTTTTCGAGGTTTTGAACTACCCAGTTATCGCTCATTCATTCGCACCTCCTTGTAAAAATGGGAGCATACCCGTTTTGCCGAGTATGCCCCGTGATAACTGTTGCTTCTTAGCCTGTGATAAGAGTAAGGATTTCTTTTGCGAAAGTAATGATGATACCTCCGGCAAGAGTAAGAAAACCGTTTGCTCTCTGGGACGGGTCGTGGGACTTCAAAGAAAGTCCGACCTGCACGATACCGAAGCCGAGCAGGATAAGTCCGATTGCACGGATAAGTCCGAAAATGAAATCGGACAGATTGTTTACTACCGTGATAGGGTCGTTTGCCGCAAATGCGGTTACACCTGTGCCGAGTACAACGGTCATCGCCAATACTGCTACGCAATAAGCTCGATACCCTTTCTTGACCTTTCCGGTCATCGGCAGTTTAGAGGTTGTTTTGTTTTCTGTGTTTTTCTTAAAAAATCTCATTGTAATTTCCTCCTGTGATTAAAAATTGTTATCTACTTCAAAATCCTCATCGGACAGAAGTTCGTAAGTGGTTTCTCCGTAATTGCTTTCCTCAACCTCATCCGGGTCAATAGCAAGAACGGAAATAGATGAGTGCGGTATCGTTACTTCTCCGTGCTTGTACGGTTTCTCTTTTCCGTCTGTGGTCAATGCCACATTCGGGTGTTTCAAGATGTCGTACTTAAAATCCATAATCGGTCGCTCCCCTCGAATAAACAAAATCGCATATTGGTTATCCAGCATACGAACTTCATCCGGAGTGAGAAGCTCACGACCGCTTATCTGATAATTGGTGGAGTAGTTACCGCTTCGACCGGAACTCTTACCATAAGTGTTCGTGTCGATAGTTTCTTTGCCGAGCAGCTCCGACACATATTTGTGTGTACTTTGCTCGTTGCCGCCAAGATACAGAAATTCATCGCAGTTGCCCACGATACTTTCCCATTGCTTTTCAAACAAGGCTTTAAGCTGTGCCAAGTTCTGTAAGATGATACTGACCGACACACCTCTGGAACGCATTACCGAAAGTATCTTGTCAAAGTCATCCGGCAATGAAACATTGGCAAATTCGTCCATCAGAAAATGGACGGGAACGGGAAGCGAACCTCCGTGGATATGGTCGGCGGCATAGAATAACTGCTGAAACAGTTGGGTATATAAAATCGACACCAGAAAATTGAAACTGGAGTCGTTATCGGGTATCAGGGCAAACAGAGCAACTTTTTTCTCTCCCATAGAGGGCAAGTCTAACTCGTCAGCCGAAGTTAAAGAAGCAAGGCTTTCAAGGTTGAATTTTTCAAGCCTTGCAGCAAGCGTTATCTGAATAGATTTCAGCGTCTTTGCCGAACCGGAATGATAGGAACGGTAATACTTGAGAGCAATGTGGTCGGGATTATTCATCTCAAGTTCCGCAAATAATTCATCAAGAGGAGATGGTCTTGTATCTTCCTCATCTTCGATTGAACCGGCTCTGAGCATTTCCATAACCATTGCGAAGTTCTGTTCTTCCTCCGGTGCTTCATAGTGCAAATAAAACACCAACGCCAAAAGAAGCATAGAAGCCGAGGTGTCCCAAAACGGGTCTTGTGACTGACTTCCCTTTGGCGTGGTGCTTTTGAATAAGTTGGTTACAAGTTTCTGCACATCGTTATCATTCTGAAGATATACAAACGGATTGTAGCAGTGGCTCTTTTCCATAGAGATAAGGTCGAGGACTCTGACCTCATATCCTTTTTTCTCAAGAAGTTTTCCCGTATCCCTCAAGATTTCGCCTTTGGGGTCAAGGATTACGAAAGAGGTATTACACTGCATAAGATTGGGCTTACAGTAAAATCTTGTTTTACCTGCACCGGAACCGCCGCATACCAGTGTATTCAGATTTCGTCTGTGCTTTTTCGCATTCAATCCGATACGGACATTCTGCGTCATCAGTTTGTTATCGGAATACGGAGACTGTCTGTATTTCTTATCCACGGCTCTTGCATTGCCCCATTTCGCAGAACCGTGTTCCTCCCGCCTGCGGTAGTTTCGCTGTGTGGAGAAATATATCCCGATACCCATTCCATAGCACAAAAGCAAAATGAGGACAGTTTTTACGCTGTCCTCACAAACTTCTATATGAAACGGATTGTTAAATACATTCATCAGGCTCGGCAATATCTCCGGCAATCCGCCTTTGACAGACGGAGCAATGAGAAGTGCCAGCCACACCACCGGAACAATACCGATAACAGAAAGAATAATCGCAGACTGTTTTTCGTTATCTCGCATCTCCGGAGCGTTCCTTTTCGATAACTTTGAATTTTTTCTTTGGGGCAGTCCCGACCTTGATAATCAGGTCGTCCACAGCGTCGGTTGATTTCCCCTCGTTCATTAAATCTGTTTTCTCGTCATTAAGAGAACGGATAACGATACCGTGTTCATAATCATCCAACGCAATATGGTAAAGTTCTTCTTTCGCCATATCAGTACCTCTTATCTTTCATAATCTTTTGAGCGTTCCTGCTTTTTCTTATACAGTTCGTCAGAAACACGGGAATGAATATCAGCCATCGCATTTCTCGTCTTAGATAGTTCAAAACGAATGTCCTTCGGCTCTTTGTTTGCGAGCTTATCCGGAATACGGTTAATGGCAAAATTCTGTGTATCAATACCGTATTTTTTGCAAAGCATATAACCGATACACACTGCCTGAAATCCCATATCAGAGCGACTGTAACTGTCGCTGTTGATGGAAAGCTGTGCGTGTCCCAGTTCCTGTGCTACGCATTGAGCAACCGCTACGCTGTCTCCCACATCACGCTTTACATACAAGGTTTGCTCCTCATTGTTATAGAACGCTGCCATATTCGGATAGGGGAGGTCGTTTGTCGCTTCCACATTCACAGGCGAGGAATCAAGCATTGTGGTAATCAGTGCTTTCGGGTCACGATTAGCTGTCGGTGCAGGCGGTCGTTTCCCATTGGTCTGTGCCACATCAAACACTTTCTTCACATTGTAGGAAATGCCTGTTGTACCGTCACGCTTTGCATATTCCACCGGTTCAAGAATGGAAATGCTCTTAGCACCCTTTGTGATTTTAATGTTGTCTTTGCTCCAGTCATCAAAATCTTTAAGCTGTACCGCCTGCGGATACTGCTTGTAAATCAAAAGTGCGTTGACTGCCGAATATCTGTCAAGTCGGCTCTGCGTATCAAGGAACGCTTTGAATTTCTCCGGCGAAGATACAATCTCTTTCGCCGCTTCATCCGCAAGCTGATACACACCGTCTTTCTCGGCTCGTTTCTTTTCGGCATATTCCTCTTTGGAAAGTCTCGGTCGCTGAGTGCCTGCTTTTGCAGGAGTAAAATTTTCTGTCATTGCAATTACCTCTCTTTCGTTTTCTTTGATTTTGTTTTCGGCTGTTGGTGTACCGTCTGCTTCGGTGCAGAAGGATGCTTTGCCTTATCTGTTTCCGGCTCTTTGCGTTCTGCTTCTTTTTGCTGTTTTGCCTGAGCCTTATAGCGGTCAAGTTTCTCTTTAACCGATGGCTTCTTCTGTCTGTCAACAGCAATACCCTTATCAGTTTGCATATCTTCCGGCTCTGAGTTTTGCCTTGACGGAGGGTTTTTGTCCGTTTTGGCGGTTGTGGGGTTTGACTGTGCGTTTTCCTCTTTCTGAAGTGGTTTTCGTACAGCTTCCTCCGTGATGATTTCATTCTTGGATTTTGTCGGCTTATCTTTTTCCACAGCTTCTCGTTTTTCAACCGCTTTCTGCGATTCTGTTACGATTGCCGCCTTATCCACCTTACCGAGTTCAAATCTCTCAACGATTCTCTGAATTTTAGAAGCGTCCTCCGCACGTGCGATAATATCAATCGGAACATTATCTCCCCTTATGTTCTTATCTCGGAGAACACAATAGAGAACACCGTAGCGTTTTGCCTGTTCGGTAAACTTCTTCAAATCCTTATTTGGAATGGAAAATACTTTCAATTCCTTGCCCGACTTAATCATATTGGTAAGACGGGCTTTGCCTCTTGTCTTATTCGCCTGCGTTGCTTCCTGCTTCAATACGGAAGCAAGAAGAATTGCTATATTCTTTGCGGCTGAACCGGTAAGTCTTGCAGCAACTTCAAAGCCTTCAAGGGATAACCTGACGACCTGTTCTGCTGCGTCACCTGAATTTGTCATTTCGCTTTTGCTCCTTTCGCTGTTGTTTTTCTTCTTCGGCTCTGATTGTTTCAAGGTTCTGCTCCATAACCTTTGACCTCTCGGCAATGTCGTCACAGAGACGAACCTCTTTGTTCAGCTCCCGAATTTTATCGCTTACCGTCGAAATCTGTTCTTTGACCTTAGACAGCTCATCGTCACTCATCTTTGTTCTTGCTTTTTTTCGCAGGTGCGTTCTGTCGTCATTCAAAGTTTTAATCTGACCTTTCAGCGACTCTTTATATGAGAAAAGCTGCTCGTCCGTAGAAATATTTTCTCGTCCGAGCAGCCTTGTCTCTGCTGTGATTTTATCCAGCTTCAATAAATCCTCTTTCAAAAGATAGTTAAGCCTTGCTGTATTCTGTTTTTTATATTTGGGCAGATAACCAAGCCTGTAACAATAATACAGATACAAACCATACAGTCCGCCCACTTTTTTGATTTTATTTTCTCTTGTAGGCAATCGGTACTGCCTGATAACCACCGTCTGTTTTGCAAACGGAACTATGCGTACTCTCTGATTTTCCACAAGCCTACGCCTGATTGCTTCCTCGGTATAATCTTCTCCGAGATTTTTAAGTCGTATGGGTTTCGTGTACCCTTTTGGTACAATCGTCCAATACTTTCGGCTCTCGCTTAGACAATGCTCATATCCCATCTGTGTAAGTGCGTAGTCAAGACTTCTGATATTTGTGCTGTGGGCAATCGCTTCATCTATGGCTTCTCGCACCATAGAATATCTGGTCGGCATTCCCGCCTGTTCCTGCTTATAGTAGTAAGAGGATTGCTTACTGCGATTCGGGTTTGGATTGTAATATAATCCATATTTCTCACAAATACGGTCGGCAACTTTTCTGAACTTAAACCACGAGGTATCTTGACATCGCTTGCCGTCTTTGAATGAAACAGAGTTAATTACATAGTGGCAATGCAGGTGTTTGGTGTTCAGGTGCGTTGTAACAACAACTTGAAATCTTTTCCCCCACACTTCGTTTGCAAACTCCATTCCGATTTTCTGTGCAAGCTCCGGTGTGATATTTTGTTCCTTAAAACTCAAATATCCGTGATAGGCTTGTATGCCATCCTCTTTCCCATACGCCTGCTTGACTGAAACAAATTGGTCACGGGCAGTGGTCGGATTACAGTTGATACCTTCCACAAAATATTCTCGTTCGGTTTTTTCTTCGTCCTTTGCATAGGAGAGAACATCGGCAAGTGCCTGATATTGTTCCTCGGTATAAATATCTGCCGCCGTCTTTTCAGGATTGGCAGCATAGTCGATAACCTGACCGAGCCTTGAATTGACCGCCCACAACTTGCTTACTGCCATTTCATTTCGCTCTTATCGGGTCTTAAATAAGTACGCTCAATATCTGCCTGAAACTTATGCCAACGCTCCGCTTCCTTTTTAAGCTGCGGTGCGTCAACAAAGCCAAGTGTATTTGCTTTGACTGCAAGCTGATTGATGTTGTTTCCGATAGAGGAAAGTTCACGCATCACATCGTAAAATCTTTCGTCCGGCTTTTCTCTCGGCTCGTAACCTCGAAGAAGCAAACGGATAAGTCCGGCTTCACTCAGGCAAGCCTTTTTTGCCTTCTTCTGCAAATCCTGTGCTTCATCTCGACTGAACCTAACAATCTTCTGAATGTTTCTTTTCCTCATTTTCTTTGCCATCCTTTCTTGTGATGATATAGTGTCTGTCCTTGTTTATCTGAAACAGACACATAAAAGTGACTCCGATAAAGCCGCCGGCAATTACACCGACGGCAACCAATGCTATCTCACGCATAGCGTTCTCCTTTCTCTTGGGGTATTAGGGGCAACCCCTAACGAGGTATTTGGTAGTGTGCTATCCAAATACACTGCTCGCTAAGAATATGCAGACTCTCCGGGTTGCCCCATCGTCTGTCTTTTTATCGCTCCATATCTTTTGAAATTGGCTTATATGCTTTCGCTTCAATGCCCTTGTCCGTCTGATAAAAACGCTCCGGATACCGGAACTTATCCTCATACTTTTTCATCAAATCCTTTGGCATACTAAGAAAACTCTCCGACTCAATCGGTGCGTATGCGATAAAGAATTTGCCTGCAATAATGTCGAGGATTTCCTTATCATTGGAGTAGATTGCACGGTTTAATTCCGCACCGTTCATCTTTCCTTCTTCGTTACAAACGATTGCAACTTCATCATCAAAAGGCATATATTCCTCAATATATCCGCCTACGGTTTCCTGCATTGCTTCCAGCGTATCCTCAATCTCAATCTGTTTCGGATACTTACCCGGCTCAATGAGAAGTACATTTATTTTTTCGCTCATCTCTCAAAACTCCTTTCGTTTTTCTTTGAAATTCCTAATTTGATACACAAAAAGTCGTTGACATCTTTCCCGCACTTGGGCGGATCGTCAACGACTTCGTATCTGTCTTTTAATTTAATTTTCAATGCATTTGCCGCCTTTCTTCCGGCAATATCATTGTCAAAATGAAGCACGATACGGTTAATGTTCTTATTCTTTTCAAGCAGATTTTTCAGTGTAACCGGCACTTTGGACTTTTCCGTTTCTCTGTTAGGCGAATACACGCCGGAGAGAGAAACAAGGTTTAATTTGTGCCAATCCCTGCCCTCCATCTTTGCTAATGTGGCATAGGATAACAGGTCAATAGCACATTCAAACAGGTGTACCTCTATGCTTTCTTCATTTGTCAGCCTGAAAGAATATTGCTTCTTACTTCCGGTGCAGTCGCCCATAATACGACTGCTGTTTGTTGCCCGAAATGCGGCATACTTTGCTTCTTTTTTCTCGTCATAACCGATAAAAACAACATTGTGATAGGGCAGTGACTCAATGATAAGTTCCTTATCAAGACAGTAGTTTATGATTTCATAATCAATCCCTCGACTGAAAAGATACTGCGTAACCACATCGTTACTTGGACTTTTCTGCGGTAAAAGAAGCTGCTGATTTTCATAACTCCGGCTTTCTTTTTCATAGACCGGAGCAGAAACAGCCCACTGTCCCATAATGGTTTCAACCGCTTCTACAAAATCAAGTCCTTTGACTTTGATAAGATAGTCAAGGGCAGATTTGCCACCGATACCTCTCGACCACCACATCCATTTCCCGTTTGAAATCTTCAAACTGTCGTGTTCTCTGGTACAGTAAGTGTTACCACTATAACGGACAAGTTCGCCCGGTTCATAGGTGCGAAGATAGGTCAGCAAATCCATTCTCTTTGCTTCGGTTATGACTTCCGGTGCTATATATGGCATACTGACCACCTCACATTTCTTTCTTATCTTTCATACGACTTCTCCTTTCGCTTCTCGGTGGATTCGCCCTCATCAGGCTCGCCGCCCACAATTTCATTTTCCTTTTTATCCATATTGAGCAGGATATTCAGCTCGTCCAAACGGGCAAGTTTTGACTTCAATTCTTCTTCCTGCATAAACGGTTTTTGAACTTCTTTCTGTGCGGTTTCAAACTGATTTTTCGTATCAGCAAGACTGTCCTTTGCTTTTTCAAGGTCGTCTGCAAAACGCTCAACCACATTATCAATACGAGTGATATTACCGAAAACATCATCGCCAAGCGATACCTGTTTGCCGGTTTCTCCTTTGACCGTTACGCAATAAGAACGCTCCGTCGTATCGAAAGACAGTTCCGTTTCAAATCCTCTGTACCTGCCCAGAGGGACTGGTGCAGGACTTGTCATCTCCTTGCAGGCTTCAATGATTGCTTTACCTGCGTCCGCCTTTTCAGAATAAAAAACACCCTTAACCTCCATTCCGACAAAGCGGTCATCTGTTGGTTTCGGGTGTTGTTTTGCAGTTTCTACATCTGCTGTCAAACCGTTAATGCGATTCTCAAGAGAAGTGATACGCTGCGGGTAATATTTAATTATTTTGTCCTCAAGGCTGTACTTTTCAGATAAGAAATTGGATTTTAAGAGCTTTAATTTCTGCACCTGAATGTCCAAATTCATCTTTTCCTTGATATATGGATTGCCTGTTGCAAGCATTTTAATCTCGGCATAAGACAGTGCGGTTTCATCAATATCTTCCGCACTTCTAACAGGAGATTTGCTCGTCATAATCTGACTTGCAAACTTCTGCTTACCCTCAACAAGCTGATACAAATATGCGTCAAAGGTCTGCTTTGTAACATAACGATAGATTTCCACCTTCGGATTTGAGTTGCCCTGACGGATAATTCTACCACTGCGTTGCTCCAAGTCTGCCGGTCGCCAAGGACAATCAACATCGTGAAGTGCAATAAGCCTGTCCTGAACATTCGTGCCGGCACCCATCTTTTGAGTCGAACCCATCAGCACTCTGACCTCTCCTTTACGAACTTTCTGAAACAGTTCTTTCTTTTTCACATCGGTTTCTGCTTCGTGGATAAATCGGACTTCGCTTTCGGGAACACCTCGCTCTATGAGCTTCTTTCTGATGTCATTGTAGACAGAAAATGTTCCGTCATTCTTTGGTGTCGATAAGTCGCAGAACACTAATTGTGCTGACTTTTTATCTTTGTTTTCTTCCCATATGCGGTACACATTATCAACGCAGGCATTGATTTTACTGTTTTCAAAATCAGGCAGCATAGCATTTAGCATACGCTGGTCAAGTGCAAGTTTTCTACCGTCGTTTGTTATCTTGAGCATATTATCTACGCTTGAATCTACACCTCCTCCACGAACTTTCTCGGCTCGCTCTGCAAGGGAGGCAACCATTTCTTTCTGCATTTCGGACGGTTCAACCGACACATTATGATACTCTGCTTCCGGTACAGGAAGATTAAGCATATCGGCTGTTTTAATGTCTGCAACCTCTTTGAACATCGCCATAAGTTCGGGCAGATTATAGAATTTAGCAAAGCGTGTTTTCGCTCTGTAACCCGTTCCTTCTGGCGTAAGTTCTATTGCTGTTACCGTTTCTCCAAATGTGGAAGCCCAAGCATCGAAGTGCTGTAATCCTTTTTTTACAAGGGTATTATATTGCAAGTATCGCTGAATGGTGTAAAGTTCCACCATACTATTTGAAATAGGCGTACCTGTCGCAAATACTGTTCCTCGTCCGCCGGTAATCTCATCAAGGTATCGGCACTTCATAAAAAGGTCGGAAGATTTCTGTGCTTCCGTCTGTGCGATACCTCCTACATTACGCATTTTTGTGTAAAGATAAAGGTTTTTGTAGTAATGGCTTTCGTCAATAAAAAGCCTGTCCACACCTAATTCTTCAAAGGTAACAACATCATCCTTTCTGCTTTGGTCGTTAAGTTTTTGTAGCTTTTGCTTGACGGATTTTCTTGATTTTTCAAGCTGTTTGACAGAGAAGTTTTCTCCTCGGTTACGCTTTAGTTCTGCAATTCCTTCCGTCAATTCATTCAACTGCTGTTCAAGAATTGCCCTCTGCCTTTCAATGGACATCGGAATTTTTTCAAATTGGGAATGTCCGATAATAACTGCGTCATAATCTCCTGTTGCAATTCTTCCGCAGAACTTTTTACGGTTCTTTGTTTCAAAATCTTTCTTCGTTGCAACCAGTATATTTGCTGACGGATAAAGCTGCAAGTATTCAGCCGCCCACTGTTCCGTTAGATGATTCGGTACAACAAACAGCGATTTATTACATAGTCCAAGTCTCTTCGACTCCTGCGATGCCGCTACCATCTCGAACGTCTTGCCTGCACCAACTGCGTGTGCAAGTAGGGTATTTCCGCCGTAAAGAATGTGAGCTACAGCATTTCTCTGGTGTTCCCTTAATGTGATTTCCGGATTCATTCCACTAAACGTGATGTGACTTCCGTCGTACTCACGGGGTCTTATGCTGTTGAATTTTTCGTTATACATCTTTGTCAGTTTCTCTCTACGGTCATGGTCTGCCCATATCCAATCCTGAAAACCTTGTTTGATAAGTTCCTGCTTTGCCTGTGCGATTGCCGTCTCCTTTTTATTAAGGACAGCTTTTTTCCTGCCCTCATCATCTTCGATATAATCAAAGATACGAACATCTTTCAGGTTCAGCGTTTCCTCAATTATTTTGTAGGCATTGATACGACCTGTGCCATATGTGCTATACGCTTTGACATTGGAACGGTCATAGGATTTACCCTCGATATTCCATTCGCCTGTATAGGGAGAGAAGTGAACTTTTATATTCCACTGTGCATATCTCGGTGTATCAAGGAACTCAAACATAAACTGCTGGATTACCTCCTGCGGTAGCCAAGTAGCACCGAGCCTTACGGAAATCTCACTTGCAGTCAGGTCTATCGGCTGAACCTTTTCCAGTGCTTCCACATTGATTTTGTAATCTTCAGGATACACCTCGGCAGATTTTTTTGCTGTGATAAGTTTCTCCCTGACATTGCCTGAGAGGTACTCATCTGCCATCAAATACTTTGCCTCAGTTACATTTCCATATCCGTGAAGCGGATTTAAGAAGATAACACCTTTCAAATCCTGATAGAGTGTTTCTTCATTTTTACCTGCGAGTTTTGACATATACTCCATATCAATTCCGGCTTTTTCTCCCATAGAAACAGCAAGTGCTTCACTGGCGGTATCTACCTTTTCTACCGGCTTATGCGGCTTAATTGTACGCTTGAAGAACATATCCGCTTTGCGTTCCAGTTCTCCGTTTTCGTTGATTACTTCAAGTGCAGAAAGCAACGCAAAGGAACTGTCGTCGCTGAAAGCAGAGATATTCGCTCGACTGTTAATCAGTCCGTATTTCTTAGTATAACTGTCATAAAGACTGTTGAGTTTTGACTGCTCGGCTTTGATTTCTTCATCCGGATAGTCCTCCGTTTGCAGTTCAATCAGGTTGCGAACGCTGTCACGAACCGCAATCATACCCTTGATTCTGTTCTCGGCGGTTGCCGACACCTCCTCCGGAGTCATACGAGAATTCTCACGGAAATAGATTTTGTCGTCCACCACTGTGTAAGAAAAATTCCTTACCGTAGGGTCTGCCGGAATAGAATTGTCTTCTTCCTCGAGTTCATCTTCCACTTCATAATCGTTGATTTCTCCGTGGATATTTGCTACCGCTTCCGATAACAATTCGGATAAATCTGCGTTTTCAAAAGGTACGCAGGTTACTTCTTCTCCGAAGCGACCGCTTGCTGTTTTCATCTCGCCCAGTATCATTTCAGGATGCTCTACAAAGTACGAGTTCATCGTGATACCGTTTTCATTCGTGCCAATCTGTACCCAATCGGGTTCAATATCTATGAGCCTGTCACGCTTTTGCAAAAACAAAATATCCGATACAACTTCCGTACCGGCATTGCCCTTAAAGGTGTCATTCGGCAATCTGATTGCTCCCAAAAGGTCGGCTCTTTGGGCGATATATTTTCTGACCGACGAATTTGTTTTATCCATCGTGCCTTTGCTTGTCACAAGTGCCATCACACCACCGGGTCTTAATTTATCCAAAGACTTGGCAAAGAAATAATCGTGAATAAGGAAGTTATGCTTATCGTATCTCTTATCAAGCACTTTGAAATCTCCAAACGGAACATTCCCCACAACTCCGTCAAAGAAGCTGTCCGGTACATTCACTTCTTCAAATCCCTGTGCCGCTATGGAAGATTTTTGATAAAGTTGCTGTGCAATTCCTGCCGAAACAGTATCAAGTTCCACACCGTAAATCTTTGTATTTTTCATTGACTCCGGCAACATACCGATAAAGTTACCAATACCGCAGGACGGTTCTAACAGGTTGCCCTCCTTAAATCCCATCTGTTCCATAGCCTTGTAGATAGCGTCGCTAACTTCGGGAGGAGTGTAAAAGGCAGTCAGGGTACTTTCTCTTGCGGCTGTGTATTCTTCGGGAGAGAGTGTGGTATATAACTCAACAAATTCATCTGCCCATGCCGAATTGTTCTCATCAAAGGCTTCTGGCAAACCTCCCCAGCCGACATATTTCGACAAAATAAGCTGTTCTTCGGGTGTGGCAAATCTGCTTTCAAACTCACATTCCTTCAGAACCTTTATGGCTTCCATATTCCTGCGAAAGCGTTCTTTCTTGCCTGCCGGCTCTACCGGATTGGAACGCAAATCAAAAGTATTTCTCTCTGCCATCGGAATATCCGGGTGCAAATCAAAACTCTTGACCTTGCTCGTTTTATTCTCCCACTGCGGTTTTATCGGTTCAGGCTCTTTATCATACCCGTTGCCGATACGAAATCCCTCGTTATACATCTCATCGTAGCTGTCAAAGCCATTCTGATTTGCAATGATTTCTCGGTAGTCCTCAATAGGTACTTTACCAATATTGGTTGCTACCATATCGCTTCTTTCGGTATTTTCAATGAGTGATTCCATTGTTTCTGTCGTACATTCTGTAAAATCCGGTGTCTGCCTGAAAGCTTTATCTGCTTCTTCAAACCATTCTGTACCTATATCGGCAAGGGTTTGATTTGCGACACTGCCAAGGTAATCAAAGAACTCATCTGCCGATTTATAGTTCTGTGCAGCATTTCTGATTTCATCAAAAGAAAGCGTATTTGTAATATACTGACCGCCGGCACTACTGTCCGGATTAAAGTACATCCAAGTAACGCTTTCCTGTTCTCTGTTAATGAAAAACGCATCCTCATAATCTGTTTTCTGTTCAGTTTCGGTATCACTATGCGTGATATTTTCGTCTGTATCGGCTTTTTCTGCGGCAGGTAATAGCGTTACCCTCAAGTGGTCATTCAGCGGATTTTCCTGCACTTTGCGGTCAAATTCTCCCCTTGAAAACTCCTTGTTGAACAGTGGCATTTCTGTATCGTAAAGCATTACTCTCTCATCATCAAAAGATAAGATTTCATACTCCGAAGCACCGATATATACCGTGTCTCCAAGATGATATTCATATCGGGTATCAGGTAATTGCTGTTCCTGTGTTTGCTCTGCAAGCAGACTGCGGACATAATCAATCTTCTCTACACGGTTAATCGGGAAACCTACGCTGTCCTCAAAAGTGACATCTCGCATAGAAACATCGCCGCTTATTTTACCGACGCTTTCAATAACAAATCGGCGGTCGTCAATCACAACTTCCTTACCGATAATGTCATCATCATTTATCTGCTCCCCTTCTTCAGGTGGTGCAGTAGAAAGAATTTCTCGGTTTCTTTTCTGCTCCTCGATTTCTGCCCGTCGTGCTTCCTGCTTCTCAAGCCACTGCGGATACTGCTCCTTTTCCTTTGGATTTAAGTATCTGTCGGCACGGATAAGCTCTCCGATACGCTTTTCCACCTGTGTCCATTTAAGAGTGAGTTTCGGTACATCGTTTCCAAATCCTTTTGAGAGGGTTATGCCTTTCCCGTCGTGGTTTTCATCAATACCTGCACCGATAATGACAGGATATGAACCACCCCAACCATATTCATTTTTGAGGAAATCTGCATTTTCCTTTGAAGATAAGCTCTTTTGAAACTGCTCATAGATACGCATTTTGCCTTCGGATATTCCGCTTCCACGGGTGAGGACTGCGTCAATAATCTCCTGAGAAAAAGTAAAAGCAGAGGTTTTGTCTTCCTCTGCCTTACCGCCTAATATGAAACTCATCTGTCCGTCTGCCGACGGTAGCGGTTTCATTCTGTCATTTAATTCTCCCAAAAGCCGCATTGCTTCAAAATGCTGTGCAATCACGCTCCAGTTATAAAAACTCTGTGCAGTTCTACTGTCATAATGACCTTTCCAAAGGTGCAAAACATTTTGAAATGTCTTGTAACCTACCGTTCTGCCGTCCTGCAATGTGAGTTCGGTATAGTCGTTATTGAAGATACTCTTGATATATTCGGTACGGGTATCGCTGTCGGTATTTCTTTCATAGAAGTCTTTAATATCTTCAAGAGAAGCCGATAAATGCGGTGTAGTACCGAGTATCTCTCGGATAGTATCATCCCCGCCGAAAAACGGTAGGCTCTTATCCTCGTTGCTTCTGTCGTAATACTCTAAACGAATATTACTTGTTCCTTCACGATTTCCTGTGCCGAGTTCCTGATATTGTTCATTAGGCGAACCCATTTCATCATATCGTTCGCTTTCAGCTGCTCCGTCAGTCCCTCTTTCTCTGCCATCTGTCTGATAAGCGTTTCCTCCAGTTCGGTCGCCCTCTGCTGAACTTCCGACAGATGACTGCTCAGTATCCCTTTCGTCAGGAGATTGTAATACTGAACCTTGTGGTGTTCTTTCAGATAAGTTCTCCTCATCTGCGACCACTTGCCCTGAATGACCTCCGGCTGTTCGGGCAGAATCAGGTTCGGAAGATTGTAATCCCCGACCATCGTGTATGTTATCTCGTTCATAATCGCTGCTCCTTTCGTCTTTGATGTCTTTATTGTATTCCAGTTGTCTATTTGCTTCAATTATGCGATTTTGACGGTTCAATGCCATCACTGTTTTTGAGATTTCCGAAAGTCCCATTTCCGCAATGTCACTTGTGGCAAATCCCAAAGCGTTCATTGTATCCTGTGTATTAAAATTAGTAACATCTCGAAAATCATCGGCTTCAAAGTATTCGCCGGTATCAATTCCAAGCCTTGTCATCATCATATATGCCACGCTGTTTGTGACAACCTTTTTATACAGACTTGCAATCATCGTTTCGTCAAGCCCTTCAAGGAAGCTGTCCTCGGAAGCATATATGAGGTCATTTAGATAATCCGGCAAATTATCTTCGGCGGCATTTTGTGCGGCACTCATAACTGCATCGCCCAAAGTGACTTTGTTATCCAGTTCTCCGAATGTGCTTTCAAGCGTTTCAATAACATCGTCTGTGTATTCGTCCCTCATATCCCAAAGTGGAACAGGACGGGAATATCTGCTCTCGTGGGTATCGGAAATATCGAAGTAATGGGTAAGTCTCTGCCTTGCTCTGTTTTCATCGGCAAAAACCGCAATACCTCTTGCTCCTTTATTTACCCATCGTCCAAAACTCCTGTTCCAACGCTCAATCTCAAGAACTGCTGTTGCGTCCGGTCGCTGTGCATAGATAAGCAACTGCACATCATATCGCAGCTTGTAGTTCCTGCACGCAGACTGCAAGAAATTCTGCCAGTTCTGCGGATTGGAAACAACCGTCTTGCAGGTTCTGTCATAGAGTTCGGATATGAGTTCATATTTTCTTGACACTGCTTTTGCACCTCCTTATCGTTCTTTTTCTTTGCTCTTTGCCGGTTTCGCCTTTTCCTTTCCGGCTGGTTCAACGGTATGACCGTTTCTTTCACACAGCTCTGCAAATTCACAGATATGAAAAACATCCGAACCGATTTGTGTGTGATAATCGTCGATATACTTACACTCACGCTCCAGTGTTGTTCCGTTTCTTGTGTGAATCAGGATTTTATCTCCGTCATTTACACGAAATTTCTCGTTATATCTACTGTCAATAAAGCGGATACTGTTTTCCTTATGTTCCTGACTGTTCATCCGTTCCACCTCCCAAATATGAGAACAGCTTGTTGGCTTTGGTTTCTTTCTGAAGTTCGATGATGAGTGCCATATCCGGTATCGTGATACCCGGAATCTTCAAAATACTCTCCATATCAAGCTGTTGTAGTTTCTTTTCCGTATTACAGCCGGAATCAAACAATTTCGCCATTAACTTTGTTTTCTGTTGAAATGTCGGTTTGCTCATCTTTCTATCCTCCTTATTCAATTTCTATGACTACACGAATACTGCTGTCGCAGCCACTACACTGTCTGGAAAGTTCCGGGAACAAAGACTGCACCCTCTGTCTTGACCTGCGGATAGTTTCAAAGCACGGTAAACCGTAGCCCTTGTAGTTGTTGACTATATCCTCAAGAGATAAGTCGCCGACTTTCAAATAACTGTATCGGTTGTAATAGCAGAGGATAAGCTGCATATCGTCATACCTTGTTTCAGGGCATTCTCTGAGGATTGAAAGCACCTTGCTGTCAACCGTTCTCTGCTTATTCATAAAGCACCTCCATAAAGTAAATGGACGGAGTTTTTTACGCTCCGCCCACCATTTTGTTTCTTATTTCTTTCTGTTTTTAATCTGTAAGAAGATAAAGCCGCCGATAATAAAGGCGACCAAAACAACTGCTACGATTGTCTTTGCGTCCATTATTCATTGCCCTCCTTTTTCTTCTTTCTCTTGGAAGCAACAACCGTTGCAACGATACCGAGTGCAGAAGCACCTGCAAGTGCTACCCAAAGACTGGTCTTTCTGTCATCGCCGGTTTTCGGTGTGTCACGAAGTTCGTTATGCATCTCGATTTCTACCGTTTCGCCGACCTTTACGGTCACTTTCTTATCGGCAGGTAAAATATATCCGGCAGATACATTGTCGCTGACCTCAGACACTGTGTATTCGCCGATACGAAGTCCATCTACGGAGATTTCGCCATTCTTATCGGTTGTAAAGGTGCTGTCATAACCGTTGACACCTGTTACTCTGAAAGTGAAGCCTTCCACCTTACCGTCGGAAGATGTCTTTTTAATTTTCAGGTTTCCTTTCATTGCTTCGTTGATAAAGCCGACTCCCGCTTTGTTTTCTACCTTGTAGGTAGTTTCATCTTTTTCAATGAATACGGAGTAAACGCCCTTATCAAGCACAAAGCCCTCCGGTGCTTTGGTTTCTCGTACAAGATATTTACCGTAGAGAAGTTCTTTCATCTCATAGATACCGGTTGCGGTTTCTTCAAGATTTCCGATAAGTTCATCGCCATCGTCCAGTTTACCGTCGCCATTAACATCCTTATATACTTCAAAAGTTGCACCCGTCAGTTTGTTATCCGGATAATCAGCATCCACTTTGGTAAGTTCAATATTACCGTGAATATACTCGTCGGTAATTTCCACTTCGATGACCTGCTCATTCTCCCCGATGTTTACTTCGTAGGAAGTATCATCAAGCACAAAGCCTTCTGGAGCTTCGATTTCTCTTACAATCCACTTTCCATAAGGAACTTTTGCAAAAGAAAAACTGCCGTCCTTTTCAGATGTGGCAGTCATAATAGCGTGTTCTTTTGTAAACTCGGTTTCATCTGCTTTGAAAATGCCGATTAAAGCACCGCCCAGTGCTTCTCCGTTCTCGTCAATTTTCTTACCGGATACAGAACCGTAAATGAGTTTATTCTCAATCGGCTTACCGTCATTTACCTTGATTTCAACCGTTTCGGTATCCTGACCGGCATACTCGAATGTGAACGGATACTGTGTGTCGGAGAGGATATAATGCTCATCTGTGGCAATTTCCTTGACATAGTAGCTGCCAAATGGAAGGTCTGTATTTGCAGTCGCTACTCCGTTTTCATCAAGTGTGATAATCTCAATCAATCCGTCAGCCGGAATAACTGTGCCGCTTGAAGATACAACATCCTTTTTTTGCATAGAGTCCGAAACTGATGTTTTTGATTTCATCATTCTTGCCGATACCAAAGGTTTCGTCCTGCTCTAAGATTTTTTCAAGAGAAATCTTCACTTTCTGTCGCTCGTTTACGAAGCTTGTTGCGGTTTCTGTTACCGCTACATCCTGTCCGGCATAAGTGAGTTCTACCGAATGCTTTTCTTTGTTGATGACCATACCTGTCGGTGCTTTGGTTTCAACAACTGTATATTTACCGAGATAGAGTTCCTTGCTCTTGGCTGTTCCGTCCTCATTGGTCGTTACAGTATCTACTACATCGCCCTTGTGATAACGAAGTGTACCGTCCGGTGTGATAACATCTTCATCGGCTGTGATTTCATAAACCGCACCTGCAAGTCCTTTGACCTTATATACCGGCTGATAAATCACATCTTCATCTTCCTCGCCGGATACATTGACACCAAAAAATACTTCTCCGGTTTTCTCAACGGAAATCGTACCTTTCTGTGCCATATTCGGCTTGTCCACCTTAATCAATGTGATACCACCTTCCTGTGTAGAATTTTCTTCTGTTACATCAAAGGAAACAGGTGTGCTGTCGAGTACATATCCATACGGAGCCTGAACCTCAACAAGTGAATATCCCTTGCCATAGTCCAGTTTTTCAGGTGTAACAAGCTGACCGTCTGCGTCGGTATAGAATGTGTCGATGGTTGTCGGTGTCGGATAAGTAAATGTCATACTTACCTTGTTGCCGTCAGGGTCATAAATCTGGAAGCCTGCACCTGCATACGGAATCGTCTTGCCTGTTTCAGCATCTTTCTTTACCACCTTGATATATGACTCAAAGTTTGCGTTGTTGATGAGATAACGGTAAGTCTGACCGTCCTGAGAAATGAAAACATCAAAGTCTTTCATCAACTCACGACCTTCCCAGCCTTTCGTCTGATGAACGGTATATACGCCGTATGGCATATCCTTTGTCTGAGCAAATCCGTTTTCATCGCAAACTATGGTATCTCTTTCATCTTTGTCGGCTTTTTCAAATGAGCCGGAAGATTTCAGATACACTTCAAATTCAGCACCGTTTTCCGGTGTCTCTATCTTTGTTTCCCCATCATCGGTATGTTTGATGATAGCGATATTGCCTTTCATAACCTGCTCTGTCACGTCGTTTGCCACAAGATTGTGTTCAATCGTAAAGAGTTTTGGTTCTGCACCTACCTTGTGGATTGTCTTATCAAGTAGATAACCCTCGCTCGGTGTGATTTCTCTGATTGTCCAATCACTGTCGCAGACATATTCCTTAGTTGTGAACTGTCCCTCGCTGTCAGTTACATACTTATCCACAAGCGTGTCGCCTTTGTAGATACCATAAACAGCACCGGAAAGTTTAGCGTCGCCCTGAGCAGTGCCTTCTTCTCGGTCGCTCTTTGTTACAGTTACACTGAACTTCTTCAAGATATTTGTGAAATCACGGTTTGTAACCTCTTTCCACTGAATCGGTGCAGTCTGTTTTTCGGGAACGACATAACGGATTGCTGTATCCACTTCTTCGAGCGTATATGGTGTGCTTCCGCTGATAAGCACATCTTTGAATGTTGCAACACCGTTTTTATCGGTATCTGCATATTCATCAACTGCAATGCCTGCAAGGGAAGTACCGTAAAGGTGGAATTTCACACCCTCCACGAGATTGTCTTCCGATGATTTAATGACCTGAAGATTACCTCTCTTGAGAACATTGTTGAAGTTTACGGTTGCCACCTGACCGGCTACAACAGTTACTCTGTGAACTTCCTGCGGTACATATTTGTCAATAGACTGTTCTGTTACGGTATATACACCGGGCATAAGGTTGTCAAGCTGGAACTTACCGCCGTTTGCTGTAGTAACTGTCTGATTTACTCCGTTGCCGGAAATAGTGAAATTGATACCGTCTACCTTTCCGTCCTCAGATGTTTTCACAATCTGACAAGAACCGTAGCTGACTTTCATCTTTACATATCCGCTTACAGGGTCGCTGACTTCCTGTGCGTAAGTAACAACATCCTGCACGCTTGAATTTTGACCGTGCTTACCCTCAGACCATACAACAACACCTCTGCGTACACCGTTTTTCTTACTTGCGGTAATGGTAAATTCCTTACTCGGTGCTTTATCCATTGACACCGTAAGTTTGTTTCCGCTTGTGGAAAATGTTACACCACTGATACTCGCCTTGAAAGCATAATTGGAGAGTACACCGTTTGAGTCTGTAAGGGTTGCAACATATTTGCTTCCGTTCCATTCAAGCTCATTTACTTTTGCAGAACCGCTTGATTTTGTGCAGAAGCTCGGCACAACTGTGTGATTCTGCACACTGCTGACCATACTGTTGTAGTAACTCATAATCTTACTGCGAAGCGGATGTTTGGCATTGATAACATCTTTTACATTACTGCAACCACTGGCTGCTTTGTGATTAAAGTTTGCGTCACGCTCACCTACGACAGTTTCCCAAATAAGAAGCTGTGTTGCATAAGCGTGAGCAATACTGTTTGCCGCACTTTCGTTCTGCGACCTCCAGCTTGTTGAAATTATTCCTCGATAGCCGTACTGCAAGATACGACCGATAAAGAGTCTGATTTCATCACCGGAGATAACTCCGTTTGCTGTGATATTGTTAAAATAATTTTCATCGTATTTGTTCATACTCTGACCAGAGCTAAGTGAAACACCCGGCTCGATACAATAGGCAATATTGCCAGAATATGAACCAATTGCCTTTAAGTTAGTGTGGGTGGAACTGCCAGTATGCCAACCATTCTTCAAAGTAAGGTTACTGTGTCCCCACACACCGTCGTAATTTGCATCGCCGTCACGAGGGAAATCAACCATATACACTTCGGTTTTCTCTCCGCTTGCGGCAAACGCTGTGCTTGTCCCAATACTCATAAATGCACTGAGACTGAGAACCGTCGCCATAACAAACGATACGGCTCTCTTGATTTTCGTCTTTACCATTTAAGTTTCCTCCTTAAAATGAAAGAACGCACCGATTATCTCAGTGCGTCCGATACTGTATTTTATTTTCTTTTTTAGCAGTAGCCGATATAGATTTCATATTCTGTATCGGATACCTTTTCTGCCCATACCCATACTGCGGTAAATCCTTCCACATTTTTGTATCTGTTCAGCCTGCTTTGAATATCGTCCTTAATGCCTGTGCGTTTGGCATTGGCGGTTATCGGATTATCCCAACAATCCATAGCGGTACTGTCCAACTCCAAACCGATACTTTGAGCATAACTCTTGGCGTAATTGACATAGGAATTAACATCAAAACTCGGCTTTACTTCTTCCGTCGGTTTTGGCTGCATGGGTTTCACTTCTTCCTTAACCGTCGGTGTTTCCGGCTTTGACTGCGGTTGTTGCTGTGGTTGCTCCTGTTCTTGGGTACTGTCAGGCTTTTTCGTTACCTGAACGGATTCATAGCTTTTTGCAGTTTCCGCCCTACTACCTGCCGTAGAAGAAACACCCGACTTTTCCTGCTGATTCGGCTCTGTTGCTGCTTCACTTGATACCGGTTGCTCCGTCTCGGGAATATCACTTGTATCCTCTGCTTTTTCTGTTCCGGTCGTTGTTTCGGTATTACCAGCCGTAGAAGAAATCCTTTTATCCGTGTCATTTCGTGCGGTTTCTTTGGCTGTGTTACCGTTACATCCGGCAAGCAAAATTATCAAGCAGGCAATCATACAAACCATCCATTTCTTTTTCATAAGCTATCGCTCCTTTCGCCTTAATCGTAATCAATCGGGCGAAAAACAGCAAAGGTGCGAATATCCAAACTTTTTATCGTATCAGACATTTTATTTGCACTTCAAATGTGCGAACCCTTTATTAGACAGCTATAAGTTATGAGAGATAGTTATATTCAAGTGAGATAGATTATATCTTTTCAGCAGGTAAACAGTAGGTATTAGGGGGTAGAGTATGAGAAGGGGGAGTAACAAAAGCGGCTATCTGCTGTCACGCTCTGCCCGTTGCCTGAGATACTTGTTGTAATGCTCCAATGCCTTGCACACAAAATCCTCCGTTTGGCTGATTGGGATATTCTTTGGGATGAGCTGTCGCACTCTGTCGCCCCTTAACACAATCTTCTCTTTCTGGTTCGGCTTTTCCTCCGACATAATGGCTTGGATAGCTTCGGTTGTGAGTTTGCCCTCATCGAAAAACTTTCGCATACGGATAGTCTGGTCGTGAGAGGGAGTTGCGTCGTTCATATCAATCTCGTCAACTACATCACGCTGACAATCTTCGTCAAGATACGACAATTCAACCGCCGGTCGCATTTTAATTCGACCTTCATCGACAAATTCAAGCAGTTCAGGAACAAGATTTGTCAGACGAATATAACGACGGACTTGCGTTTGACTGTCGCCCGATTGTTCTCCGATTATTTGAGCAGTTTCTTTGCCATCTAACTTCCGACCCAGTGGGTTGGAAGTTAAATCTGTTCTTTTCCCTTGTCTGCTTAATGCTTCCAAACGCATTTTATAGGCAAAGGCTTTTTCACTTGGCAATATCTTTGACCTCTGAAAATTACTCTCAACCATTAAAATGGTCGCTTCATCTCTGTTCAGGTCTACAATCTCACTTCTCAAGGTTTCAAATCCTGCCAGTTCACAAGCTCGTTTTCGTCTGTGACCGGATACGAGTTCATATCTTCCGTCCTCTTTCTGCCTTACCGTTGCCGGAGTAATCACTCCACGTTCCTTGATACTCTCGACAAGCTGTTGCATATCTTCATCGTCCCTGACCTTGAACGGGTGGTCTGGGAAATCATCAATTAGCTCTATTGGAATATCTCGGATTTTAGAAAGTCTTTCTTCCTCTCTCTGTGCCTGCGTTGTAAAAAGGTCATCGAGCCTCGTGAGAGTGAAGTCGCTCTTTCTTCCTGCCATCGGCTAACACCTCCTTTGTAAATTCGGTGTATGCCTTAGACACCGTACTGTTTGGCTCATAAGCAAAAATGCTCTTGCCTTTGGAAGAAGTTTCTGCGGCTTTTACGGCAATCGGAATAGATGTGCGATACAGCTTAATCTGATTTCCGAAATTCTCCCGCAACGCTTCTACCGTACTTTTGGCGAGATTTGTGCGATTATCCACCAAAGTGAGAAGCATACCGTCTATCTTAATATCCTGATTGATATACTTCTTGACTTTTGAAATGGTCTGCACAAGCTGGGTCATACCCTTAGCCGGCAAATACTGTGCCTGCACCGGAATAATCACGCTGTCTGCCGCAGATAGAGCATTGAGTGTTACCATACTCAGTGAGGGCATACAGTCAATCAGAACAAAATCATATCTGTCTTTGACCTGACTTAAATAATTCCTCAAAGTGGTTTCTCTGCTCATAGCGTTCATCAGGTTATATTCCATCGCCGAAAGTTCAAGGTTCGCCGGTAAAAGGTCAACACCTTCCTCGTGGTGCAGAATACCGTCTGTCGGGTCATTCATCGTTTCACTAATCACATCTGTAAGTTTCGTTGCAAGCGTGATACCCAAGTTATCCGTATCTCTCCAACCAAGACAAGTAGTTAAATCTCCCTGTGGGTCTGCGTCTATGAGCAACACTTTCTTACCCTGCATTGCAAGACCAACACCAAGATTAACCGTTGTCGTTGTCTTTCCGACTCCGCCTTTTTGATTGCATATGGCAATCGTTTTGCAGTTTGACACCTCTTGCGTCCTCCTTTCAATTTATTCATAGCCAATAAAATATGGCTATGTACTTGACCGTTTCATTTCCTAAACGGTCGTGGCAATATTTATTCTCAATATCCCTTGCCAAGCATATTGCTTTCGGGAAGTCGTTAAGAAACAGACTGCTTATCTGTATCATAGGAATCTAACCTCTGCCGGGTACTCCGCCAGCTCCGTAGAGAAGTATCATTATCTTTCTGACCGTCATCGCCATATCGGTTGCAATCCGATACTCATAACAGGAGTTCTCGCTGTTCTGAAATTTTCAGAAGTTTCGGCGTACCTGCTAAAGTGGCTATCATCAGAATTAAAGTCTTAACGACCTGTGTATTCAGTTGTCAAAGAACAAGTGAAAAGGCTTCCGTTTTCATCATCAGGAATTACCCCTTCACTCATTGCACAAAAGGCTTCATTTTGGACACCCAAAATCGCTGCTTTTCCAAAAAAAATTTCAAAAAAATTTTGACAACAAAAAATCCGCCTGTTTCGGTTAAAAAACAGACGGCATAAATGCTTGAAATTATTTGATTTTCAGTTTCTTTTTCCTTGCGGACAGCACTTTCAGAAGAACTTCATCTACTGCGTCGGTGTATCTTCCTTGTACTATGAGGTTATTTTTCAGATTGATAAGCGACTGTATCACTCTGCTTTGCTCATCATCGGTTAGATAAATGTGATATTTCTTTTCTCTCATCGGCTGTTCCTCCAGTTCTTAAATATTTTCCTGATTATCTTAACATCTTCTTCTGTATCAGAAGATATAAATATATGTACGCTCTGAAATGCCGCTTTGATACGCTGTGCATATTCGGATTCCGCTTCGTTTGGCTTCATCGGCAACTTAATGAGTTTGATTCCACGTTGTTTACAGAGATGTTCCTTTAGTATATCTATCTTCTCCGAGTCCGTATTCACTTGAATGGCAACCTGCTCCAGTGGGATATATACATCAAGTGGAATGCCGAATAACCTATCAGAGCCAAGTTCAATTTTCAATCCTTTCAAATTGGCATAATAACTGATTACAAGAGCCGGGAACAACGACAGATACTCCTGTTCACATATTCTGCACCCTTTTCTGAGAACAGTACGCTCGTTTATCTTCATACTCCAAGAATGACCGTATCTGCATTGCCACCATGCTCTCTTTGCTGAATTTCTTGAAACTTCCGTCGGCTTCAACTTATTTAATTCATAATCCCATTCTGTCAGAAGCTGCTTATCCGTCGTAGCCAAATCATTGTATCCGGCAAGTACCTCTCGCTCTGCACAAACAGGGCAGACCGTTCCTTTCACACGAGCATTGATAACCGACTTCCACTCGTTTCCACATTTTCTGCAATGCCACCATACATTTTTCCTCGACTTTGCATTGACTTCATCCGGTTGCAGAGGATAGTTTTTCTCTGACCATTCTTTGGCTATCTGTGGGTGTGTACTTTTTAGGTCATTCTTTCCTTTTATAAATGTATATCCACTGCAACAAGGGCATTTACTGCCGCCTGAGCGTGTGGAGATAAGTGTGTTCCACTCATAACCGCAGGTCTTACACTTCCACCAAGCCTTGCTGTTTGCAAACGCCATAACTTCGGTAGGCTTCTTTTCATTCTTATCAGACCATTCGTCTGCTACTTCCGGGAACAGCGTTGCAAGGTCATTAAATCCGGCAAGGACTTTGTTATGGGAGCAATAAGGACAGCCTGTTTTATTGATGGTTCTGCTCTTAACAGTAGCTATCCATTCGTGTCCTAATTTACATTTCCATATCACTTTCTTGTGTGAACCGATAGATACCTCTGTCGGCTTGATTTCATTTTTCTCTGACCACTCTGGAGCTAATCCCGGCTTCAATGTACTTAAATCGTTAATTCCCTCAATCACTCTCGCACCGGAACATATCGGGCATTTTTCTCCATTGGAACGAGCCTTAACGCTTGTCTGCCACTCGTGACCGCAAGCACCTTTCCACCATACTTTTTTATTTGAACCGAAGGTAATATCATCAGGTGTAAGCGGTAAATTCTTCTCCGACCACTCCGAAACAAGCTCCGGATGTACTGCCGATAAACTGTTACTCATATCAAAACCTCCACGTCCTCTTTGATTAGAGTATATGAAGTTTCGGCTTTTTCTTGTAGTTTGCGAATATCCGTATAAATAGAAAAAGCCCTTTGAGAAAAGGATTTTTCCTCTCTCAAAGGGCTTGATAAACTGGAATTTTCAAATTAGTCTTTGCAAATAACCTTTGAACCTTCACCATCAATTACAATTCCCTGACGGTTGTTAATTGGGCATAGATTCAAATCCGAAAACTCAGTCATTATTTTCTCGGTAACTTTCTTAAATGGTGCTGTAAGATAATGCGGAAGAACATAGAAATCAATCAAATCAAGCCCTGCATCATCTTCTTGTGAGTAGTCCTCCGGCTTTTCATCCATTTGCTCGATATATTGGATGCTTGGAGCGCATATAATCGCACCTGCCGATTCACCAATCATCAGTTTTCCCTTTGCCAATTCTTTCTTCAACAGCTCATCCGTTCCCGTTTTACGGAGCTGGTCTATAAGGAAAAAAGAATTTCCGCCGGTAAAATATATCACATCCGCATCTTCAAAAACAGACTGTATCGTTGAATAAGCCTCCGTTGAAATATCAATTTCAGTTACGATTGCTCCCAACTTTTTGAATATTTTTCGAGCCGAGCCGACATAACCGGTGTAGCCTTCACGCAGCGAAGCTGTTGGAATAAATGCGACTTTTTTATTTTCAATTTCTTCCTTTATCAGACTTCCCACACTTGAAAAGTGCGAACATAAAAATAGGTTCATCAATATTCTCCTTTATAAATTGCGATTTAGTGTCCTTTTATAACGGTTGCATCATCTCAAGAATGATTCCATCCGGGTCTCTGAAATAAAACGCTCTGCTTTCTCCAAATCCATCTGCCCTGAAATCGAAATACTGCGGTTCAGACAAGCACTCCACTTGATTTTCGATAAGAGTTCTGTAGACAGAATCAATGTCATCCGTGTAAAAGCATACTTCTGAGATAGATGTCGTAAACAAGTCTGATTGCTCTTTATGGATTTTGCTGTCTATAAACTGAATCAATTCAACCGGTGGTGCTTCAAGAGCTTTCGAACCATTCAAATATGCAACCCTTGCTTTACAATTTTTCTTACGGAACATTTTATCTGTCTCTTCGCCTTCCATAAAGATTTCGCCCTGAAATTCAAGCCCAAGAATATCTCTGTAGAAAGCAATCGAGCATTCCAAATCAGAAACGGTTAATCCAACGTGATAAATTCTTCCAACCATTTACTATTCCTCCTAAACAAATGATAAATACCGATTTGTTTTTCTCTCATTTTTGAAAATGGGCAATTCCTCAATGGAACTGCCCATATATTTTGAAAATATGCGATTTTTTAGGCTCTGCACCGTTTCAAGCACCATTTGGTGTAAATTTGGTGTATTTGTGTATTTTCAGAGCTTTTTCACAAATGAAGTACATCCCGTTTTGTAGGGTAAAACGGTACTTCTTAATAGAGCTTTGCACCTGCCGGAATTCTGTCATCTACCATCAGAAGGTTCAGTCCTTCGTGACCGTCTTCCTCGTGTACTGCTGAAATCAGCATACCTTCGGAATCAATTCCCATCATCTTTCTCGGTGGCAGGTTCACGATAGCGATTGCTGTCTTTCCAACCAGTTCTTCCGGCTCATAATAGTCGTGAATACCGCTTAAAATCACACGGTCTTTGCGTTCTCCGTCATCTAATGTAAACTTCAGAAGCTTCTTTGACTTCGGTACTGCTTCACACTCAAGAATCTTAACTGCACGGAAATCAGATTTTGCAAATGTATCGAAATCTACCATTTCTTCAAAGATTGGCTCAATCTTCACATTAGAGAAATCAATTTTTTCCGGCTCTGAATTTGGTGTAGAAACCTCTTTAGAACTTACACCATTTTCGGATTTTACACCACCGATGGTCTTCATTGTCGGGAACAGCAACACATCTCTGATTGCCTCTGCACCTGTCAGGAGCATACACATACGGTCGATACCGAATCCGATACCACCTGTTGGCGGCATACCGATCTCCAGTGCATTCATGAAATCTTCATCTGTTGTGTTGGCTTCATCATCGCCCTGTGCAAGCAGTTCTTCCTGTGCTTTGAAACGCTCTCTCTGGTCGATCGGGTCATTCAGCTCGGAGTAAGCATTTGCCATCTCCCAACCATTCATGAAGAACTCGAAACGCTCTACATATTCCGGATTTTCCGGTTTTTTCTTTGTAAGAGGTGAAATCTCGATCGGATGATCCATAACAAATGTAGGCTGAAGCAGATGTTCCTCTACATACTCTTCAAAGAACAGGTTCAGGATATCTCCCTTTTATGTCTTTCTTCAAATTCGATATTATGCTCTTTGCGATTACTCTCGCCTGCTCAAGATCCTTTACTTCATTCCAGTCAACGCCTGCATATTTCTTAACCGCATCAACCATTGTAATACGCTCAAACGGCTTCCCGAGATCCATCTCGATTCCCTTATATATGATATGAGTTGTTCCAAGAACTTCCTGTGCAACAAAACGGTACAGGTTCTCTGTCAGATCCATCATGCCATGGTAATCTGTATATGCCTGGTAAAGCTCCATCAGAGTAAACTCAGGATTATGTCTTGTATCAAGGCCTTCATTACGGAATACACGACCAATCTCGTATACCTTCTCAAGACCTCCAACGATCAGTCTCTTCAGGTACAGTTCCAGCGAAATACGAAGCTTCAGATCTTCATTCAGGGCATTGAAATGCGTCTCGAATGGTCTTGCTGCTGCTCCACCTGCATTGGCTACAAGCATCGGAGTCTCAACTTCCATAAATCCTTTTCCGCTTAAATATTTACGGATTGCACTGAGGATTTTTGAACGCTTAATAAATGTATCCTTTGTATCGCTGTTCATAATCAGGTCAACGTATCTCTGACGGTAGCGTGTATCTGTATCTGTCAGACCGTGGAACTTCTCCGGGAGCATCTGTAAACTCTTGGAAAGGAGTGTCATCTTCTCTGCATGGATGGAGATTTCTCCTGTTCTTGTTCTGAAAGCAAATCCTTCCAGTCCGAAAATATCACCGATATCAGATTTCTTAAAATCAGCATAAGAGTCTGTTCCGATTGCATCTCTGGCAACATATACCTGGATATTTCCCTGTAAATCCTGGATATTACAGAAAGAAGCTTTTCCCATAACTCTCTTGAACATCATACGTCCTGCGATTGCTACATGGATCGGATTTGCATCCATAATGCTTCTTCTCTCTTCGTAATCCTTTTTAAGAGCCTCTTTTGCCTGCTCTTCATCCATTCCTTCTACGTTCGGCTCCTGGTGATCCTTTAAAAGCTCAGCCTCATGTGCCTCATAAAGATCCTTTACCTCAAGTGAATGATGCGTCTGATCAAACTTTGTGATCTGGAACGGATCTCTTCCGTTCTGCTGCAGTTCTGCGAGTTTATCACGGCGAACCTTTCTCAACTGATTCATATCCGGTTCCTGTGTGTTCTTCTGATTCTGTCCCACTGTCTGTTCTCCTTCCATATTGTCTGCCCTGCGTCAGTCCGTTTCAGATGAATGACGCAGAAAACGTATCTCTTTCTGCCGCTTTCAGGTTGCCCTTTAAGCGAACTAAGACCTCTTAATTATTTAAGAGGTCTGTGCTGGTATATCTTATACTGATTATGAACGCTGAATATCAAGTACTTTGTACTGGATCACTCCTGCCTGGGTTTCTACGTCAACTACATCGTTCACCTTTTTGCCCATCAGTGCCTGACCTACCGGAGATTCATTGGAAATCTTTCCTTCCAGACTGTTCGCCTCTGTAGAACCAACAATTTTAAATTCCATCTCCTCGTCAAAAGTAATATCAAATACTTTCACAGTACATCCGACATTGATCTTATCCAGATCTACTTCATCCTCAACAACTACCTCTGCATTTTTCAGAATTGCTTCTAATTCTTCGATACGGGCCTCGATATCTCTCTGCTCGTCCTTTGCTGCATCATACTCAGCATTCTCGGAAAGATCTCCCTGCTCTCTTGCTTCTTTGATCTTGCCTGCTACTTCTTTTCTCTTTACTACCTTCAGATTCTCCAGTTCATCTTCCAGTGCTTTTAAGCCTGCGTAAGTAAGTAATCTTTTCTTAGCTTCTGCCATCGGTTACGCTTCCTTTCTGATTCTTTCTTTTCTGTCTATACTTACAGGTTCAACCTTGTCCGTATACTGTTCTGACCTGTTCATCTATACAGACTGTACACAACCTGATTTTCACCTGTATGCTGTCATTTAAGTCTATTTCGCAATTTCAATATTATACCCAAACCGCCTGCTGATGTCAAGCAGATTCGGCTTTCGCATTCGGCTTTCGTATTCGGCTTTGTATTCGGTTTTCTTGCTTTCGCATCCCCGATTCTGTACTATGTTTTATAGCTGTCTGTACAGCAGATCTTCCAGTTCTGCATAAGACTCAACCCGGTTGATCTCTTCCCGCAGTTTTGCTGAACCCGGCAGTCCTTTCGTGTACCATGCCACATGCTTTCTCATTTCCCGGATTCCCAGATATTCTCCTTTATATTGAAGCTGAAGCTTTGCATGTCGGAGCATCATTTTCCGGATTTCTTCATTCGTCGGTCTCGATGGGATCTTCCCTGTTCTTTCATGCTCGATCATCTCAGAAAAGATCCACGGATTTCCCTGGGCTCCCCGGGCGATCATCACACCATCACAGCCGGTTTCTTTCACCATGGCATCTGCACGCTCCGGGCTGGTCACATCGCCGTTTCCAATCACAGGAATGGAAACCGCCTCTTTTACCTGACGAATAATCTCCCAGTCTGCTTTTCCGCTGTAATACTGCTCTCTTGTCCTTCCATGGACTGCAATGGCTGCTGCCCCCGCATCTTCTGCGATCTTCGCCATCTCCACTGCATTAATGCAGTTGTCATCAAAGCCTTTTCTTATTTTAACTGTCACCGGTTTCCTGATTGCTTTGACCATAGCACTGATAATTTCATGTGCCAGCTTTGGATTTTTCATCAATGCCGATCCTTCACCATTTTTCACGACTTTCGGTACAGGACATCCCATATTAATATCCATAATATCAAACGGTCTTTCCTCGACCCGCTTTGCCATTTCACTCATAATCTGAGGATCTGAACCAAAAAACTGGAGAGATACCGGCTGTTCATCCGGATGGATCTCCAAAAGCGTCTCTGTATTCTTATTATTATAGAGAATGGCTTTTGCACTGACCATTTCCATGCACAAAAGACCTGCTCCCTGCTCTTTACACAATAAGCGAAACGGCAGATCTGTCACTCCTGCCATTGGCCCCAGAATATAAGTATTCTCTAAGGTTACATTTCCTATTCTTAACTGTCTCATCGTATTATTCCGTTCTGTTCTTCTCTATTTCGTTCTTTTCAGATTTTATCGTTTTCATCTTAGACGAAACCATTTTTAAAGTCAACCTTGCCTCTATTGACATTTTTACATTTTTATGCTAGGTTTCTACTATATATTGGCACTCATTAGTTAAGAGTGCTAATAATCTATCAGATGAAAGGAGAATTACTATGGTAATACAGCCAATTTATAATATATTATTTCTTCCCGATGTCACCTATCACTTCAAAAAAGGAGTTTTTTACTGAAAATGCATCCGAGCAGCTTGAAGTCGGCAGTGAGCTGCTTTTTGCTTTCTTAAGAAATGAAGATGACGCTGAAGAACTGGACGCTGACCATATCTGTCCGGTCGGCATTTCCGCCAGAGTAGAGGCTTTCGGAGACGATGACAGTGTTCAGATCCGCACGCTGGAACGTGTTGATCTTTCAGATGTCGAGGTGGAAAATGGTCAGATTCTCGCAGACGCATCTATTCGTGCAGAGGTTGATGACTATACGGCAGAAGAAGAGAAGGCTCAATTTCTCCGTTTACGTGCCGCACTTTTGAAATTTGTCCAGGGATACCAGTGGGGAATGTGGGCAAGAAGTTTCATTTTACAGCGGAAAAATATGTATGATCTCGGATCTGCCCTTTCGGAATATCTGAATATCAGCCCCGAAGAAAAATATGCCATTGTTGAAACGGATTCCCGCCGGGAACGCTGTACGCTGATCGAAGCTGCCATCAACGAATTTATGGAGGTTGCCAAAGTTTCCACCGAAGCAAAGGAAGCTCAGAAAGATGATCAGGAGCAGCTTTATCGCGAGGCAGCCATCAAGAAGCAGATCAGTTATCTTCAGAAAGAACTGGACGAACTTCACCCTGAAAATATTTCCGATACCCGGAAATTTGAGAAAAAGATTGAAGAATCCGGCATGAATGACGAAGCCCGTAAAGAAGCTGAAAAAGTGCTGAACCGCATGAAGCAGGAAGGCAAGGACAGCCATGAGTACGGTCTTCTGTATGATTACCTTGACTTTATGACCAGCCTGGACTGGAAAGCACCGCAGTTTACCCCGATCGATCTTGACCGGGCGGAGCAGATTCTTGATGAAGATCACTATGGTCTGAAAAAAGTCAAAGAACGCATCATCCAGCAACTCGCCGTTATGGCTCTCAACCGGAAGCAATATGGCTCGATCCTTTTATTTGTCGGTGCTCCTGGAACCGGGAAGACCAGTATCGGACAAAGTATTGCACGGGCTCTCGGAAGAGAATATGTAAGGATCAGTCTTGGTGGTATCCGTGATGAGGCGGAAATCCGTGGCCACAGACGTACTTATATCGGTGCTATGCCCGGACGGATCATGGAAGGAATCAAGCGAAGCGGTGTCTCCAATCCGGTCATTGTACTGGATGAGGTTGACAAACTTGCCAAAGATTACGGCGGAGACCCTGCCAGTGCCCTTCTGGAGGTTCTTGATCCTGAACAGAACAGCACTTTCACTGACCACTATATGAATGTGCCTTACGATCTGTCCAATGTACTTTTTGTCTGCACTGCAAACTCACTGGATACGATTCCTGAACCACTGCTCAACCGTATGGAGGTTATTAATTTCTCCGGTTACACTGCAGTAGAAAAATATCAGATTGCCCGCAGACATCTTCTTCCAAAGGCTCTCGATGCCATGGGAATTAAGAAAAATGCATTGAAAGTAACCGACGGAGCGATTCGCAGGATTATTGATGAATACACAATGGAGTCCGGTGTCCGTGACCTGAAAAAACTGATCAATACTCTTTGCCGGACGGCTGCCGTCCAACTTGTTAAAAATGAGGGAACAACACTGACAGTCACTAAGACAAATCTCGAAAAATATCTTGGGAAAAAGCAGCTCCACCATGAGCGGAAACTCTCTTCCCCTGAACCGGGAGTTGTCACCGGACTTGCATGGACCAGAGCGGGCGGAGAAATTTTATTTATAGAAAGTAAACTGATTCCGGGCAAAGGCAAGATGATTATTACCGGTCAGCTTGGAGATGTAATGAAGGAGTCCATTCAGATTGCACTGAGTCTTGTAAAATCACTTTATCCAAAGGAAAGCAAAGTGCTTGATGACCACGACCTCCATATCCATGTTCCTGCCGGTGCGGTTCCAAAAGACGGTCCATCAGCCGGAATCACGCTGACAACAGCACTTGCATCACTTCTCACGGGGAAGAAAGTCAGCCCGGAATATGCCATGACCGGAGAAGTTTCCCTGCGTGGCGGTGTCATGCCGATCGGCGGACTTCCTGAAAAGCTTATGGCCGCCCAGCGTGCAGGAATCACAAAGGTTCTGATTCCTGCTGACAATGAACAGGATCTCGATGACGTTGCCGATGAGGTTAAAAATAAGCTGGAAATCATTCCGGTGAAAAAAGTGACTGAGGTACTAAAACTGGTGTTGAAATAACCCTGGATTTCCAGTCTCTTTCTTGTAAAAGATTATCTTGATAACCGATAATCCGACATAATTCAGAAATCGCCCTATACCAGTTGCTGTGCATCTGATATAAGGCGATTTTTTATCTATTATGCAGCAATTTATGTTCCTTGCCCTTCAGGATTCCCTCATAAACCTCTGCAATGATCGGATTTTCATCGGATCTCTTGATCTGTGCCATGCTGTCGATCTTATACATTCCATCCAGCCGGGCCTGTTTCGTCCTCGGTCCGATCGGCACCGGCTGTCCACCACCGGCAATACAGCCTCTTTTACATGCCATCACTTCTACGAAATCATATTGGACTTCACCGGCTTTGATCCTCTCCAGCAGTGTTTCTGCACAGCGAAGACCATTCACCACTGCAATTTTCACCGTTCTGTCCTCAAGCTGGATGGAGGCTTCTTTGATTCCTTCAATCCCGCGGATTCCCGTAAAGCTGATGTCCTGCAGATCTTCCATCCTGCTGCTGTGTACCAGACGTCTCAGAACTGCCTCGGTCACACCACCCGTTACTCCAAAGATCGCTGCTGCCCCCGAAGACAGACCAAACGGCATATCCAGTGCCTCCGGTTCGATCTGCGACAGATCTATTCCCGCTTCTTTGATCATACGGGTCACTTCTGTCGTGGTCAGTACATAATCTACATCCTGCTGCCCTTCTGTAAAATGCTCCGGTCTTTTGATCTCTGCTTTTTTTGCCGTACATGGCATAATCGAGATCACAACCGTCTTGCGGAGGCTTCGTCCTTCTTTTTCCGCTTCTGCCGCTTTCATCCGGGCTTCTTCCTTCAGCAATGCTCCGAACATTGCCTGCGGAGAACGGCAGGTGGAAATATTTTCCCGAAATTCCGGGTAACGGTTCTCACAGAACTTCACCCAGCCCGGACAGCAGGAAGTAAATAACGGAAGATTCTTACCGGATTTTAAACGCTCCAGCAATTCTGCTGACTCTTCCATTACCGTCAGGTCTGCCCCGAAATTTGTATCATATACCTCATCAAATCCCATATGTCGCAGAGCTGCCACCAGGCGTCCCAGTGTATTTTCACCTTTCGGGATTCCAAATTTATCTCCGATCGCCACCCGGACAGCCGGTGCGATCTGTGCCACAACTCTGATATTCTTATCCGCCAACGCTTTCCATACCGGATCAACATCCTGCCGGATACTGATCGCACCGGTCGGACAGACCGCCCTGCACTGTCCGCAGCCTACGCAGTCAGTCTCTGCCAGCTCTCTGTTAAATGCCGGCATAACCTGCATTTTTGAACCCCGGAAAGCAAAATCCAGAATGCCAAGTCCCTGGATTTCATCACAGGTACGCACACAATCCCCACAGAGAATACATTTATTGGGGTCTCTTATTACACAATCCGAAGAGGTATCCAGTGGAAGTGGTTTCTTATGATTTTCAAATCTGATCTCTGAAATACCCAACTGGCTTGCCAGCTTCTGTAACGTACAGACTCCATTTTTGGCACACGTTGTACAGTCACGGCAATGGGATGACAACAGCAGTTCAATGATCATTTTCCTGTGATGCTGCAATCTTGGTGTATTTGTATAGATCACCATACCATCCCGTGGTACTTCTGAACAGGATGCAAATACCTTTCCACGTTCATCTTCCACCACACACATCCTGCACGCCCCATAGGTTGACAGTTCTGAATGATAACAGAACGTAGGAAGATCGATTCCCGACTTTCGGATCACTGAGAGGACATTTTTTTCATCTGTAAAAGCCACTCTCCTGTTGTTAATTGTCATATAGCCCATACTCTGTTCCTCCTACCCTTCAATATGAATCGCACCAAATGCACAGGCACTCGCACATGCTCCACATTTGATACATTTTTCCGTATCGATCGTAAATGGTTCCTTGATCTTTCCGCTGATCGCACCGACCGGACAGTTTCTCGCACATTTTGAACATCCTTTACACCGCTCAGGACTGATGATAAACTTTCGTAATGCAGTGCAGGTATGGGAGGCACATTTCTTTTCAACCACATGCTCCACATACTCATCATGGAATACTTTCAGCGTACTCATAACCGGAAGTGCCGCACTCTTTCCAAGACCGCACAGTGCAGTTTCTGTGATCATGTTCGCCAGTTCCTCCAGCAGATCAAGGTCTTCCAGCTTTCCATTTCCTGCCACGATCCGCTCCAGGATCTCCAGCATACGCTTTGTTCCTTCACGACATGGCACGCACTTTCCACAGCTTTCATTCTGCGTAAAATTCATAAAGAATCTCGCCACTTCCACCATGCACGTATGGTCATCCATCACAACCAGTCCGCCCGAACCGATCATTGCCCCCATTTTTTTCAATGAATCAAAATCCAGACTGACATCCAGATCTTTCGACACCAGGCATCCTCCTGACGGACCTCCGATCTGCACCGCTTTGAACGCTCCGTCTCCTTTGATGCCACCACCAATATCGTAGATCACTTCCCGCAGGGTCGTTCCCATCGGCACTTCGATCAGACCTGTATGCCGAACACTTCCTGTCAATGCAAATGCTTTTGTTCCCGGACTTTTTTCCGGTCCGATGGAACGGAACCATTCTGCTCCTTTATTAATGATCATCGGAACATTGGCAAAGGTCTCTACATTATTAAGAACCGTCGGCTTTCCAAACAGACCCTGTTCCACCGTCCTTGGCGGTTTGACACGCGGCATACCTCTTTTTCCCTCAATGGACGCAGTCAATGCACTTCCTTCTCCGCAGACAAATGCTCCTGCACCGCGATTAATATGTAGGCGAAATGAAAAATCTGTTCCTAAAATATGATCGCCTAAAAGACCGCTTTCCTCTGCCTGTGAAATTGCCCGTTTCAAACGGCTGATCGCCAGCGGATATTCCGCTCTCACGTAAATATAACCTTCTCTGGCTCCTACCGCATAAGCCCCGATCATCATTCCTTCGATCATCTTATGCGGATCTCCTTCCATAATACTCCGGTCCATAAATGCTCCCGGATCTCCCTCATCACCGTTACAGACTACATAGCGGGTCTTTTCTTCCTGACGGGCTACCTGTGACCATTTATATCCCGTTGGGAATCCACCGCCTCCTCTTCCTCTTAAATTGGATGCTGAAATCTCTTCCACCACTTCCTGCGGTGTCATCTCAAACAGGACTTTCTCTAATGCCTCATATCCTCCGGTGGAAATGTATTCTTCTATATGTTCTGCATCAATATGTCCACAGTTTTTCAGTACATTTCTCGTCTGCTTTTTATAAAACGGGATTTCTTCCTGCTTTTTATACTCAATCCCATCCTGCTTAAATAAAAGATGACGGATAACATCTCCCTTTTCGATCGTTCTGTGGAAAATCTCATCGCAGTCTTCCGGCTTTACTTTTGTATAAAGGATTCCTGCCGGTTCGATCCGCATCAGCGGTCCCATTTCACAGAATCCGTGACATCCGCTTTTCTTCACTTCCAACGGGCCACTACCATGAGCAATCTCCGGTCCAAATTCCACGTCAATATCCGGATTTTCTTCTGCAAGTTCGCTCATCCGCCTGTATATCTCACCTGATCCGCCTGCCAGACACCCGGTTCCTGCACAGATCAAAATCCTGCAACGGCTGTCGCTGATCTTTTTTGCCGCCTCTTCACGAATCTGATGAAGTATTTCTCTGCTCGTAATTTTTTCCATACTTATTCCGCTCCTCTCAATTCGTGAATCAGTTCTGCCGCAGCATCCGGGGTCATTCCCGGATAAACCTTATCATTTACTGTCAGAACCGGAGCAAGTCCGCACGCTCCAAGACAGGAAACTGTCTCCAGTGTAAATAACATATCGTCCGTTGTCGCCTTTTCTTCTGAAAGTCCAAGTTCACTATAAAGCCGTTCCAAAATCGGAATTGACTTTCTGACATGACAGGCAGTTCCATTACAGACTTTAATAATGTACTTTCCCTTTGGTTCAAAAGAGAAGTTTTCATAAAATGTTGCCACACTGTATGCCTTTGCTTCATTGATCCCAAGTTTCTTCGCCACATACCTCAGAAGTTCCGGTGGAAGATACCGATATTCACTCTGAATGTCCTGAATGATCGGAATCAGTGAAGCCGGTTCAAGTCCATGCTGCGAAATGATCTCATCTGCTTTTTTATAGTAGGTTTGATCTAACATATAGCTCCTCCTTCAATATTTTTGTGCAGTTCTTATTATACTTTGATAATTTTCTATCAATTTGTTTTTATTATAGGTTATTTTATATGATTAATCAATAAACATCGCCCTTCAAATGTCTATTTTTAACAATTTTAGTTTTCCTTTCCACTCTTTATTTTCTTAATTTTCCCTTTATTTCCAATAAAAAATGGGCTTTACTTTTTTCTGATTTCTTGCTTATTTTTTTATATATATTGTCT